>Ga0209467_1000138_pt1 | contig 132095 bp, 130 predicted proteins | sample Higcelwee11metaG_FD_187175 | JGI IMG/M metagenome (GOLD analysis project Ga0209467, IMG submission 187175) | Freshwater pond sediment microbial communities from the University of Edinburgh, under environmental carbon perturbations - High... | ecosystem: Environmental > Aquatic > Freshwater >...
ATTACAATAATGAAAGGTTACATACTAGTCTTTGTTTAGTATCTCCTAAAAAATATACATTAAACTTTATTAAAAGTTTTCCCAAATTATTTACTAATTAGTGGTTCAGTTTTCTTAGGACTTGACAAATATTATTTTTTAATAAAAATGAAACTTTTTAAAATAACTTATTTTATAATCATAACTCTTTATTTAATTTCTTTCTTCCAAATAAAAAAACTACCCCCTAAAACAGAAATTAATAAAAATCTTTATAATAAACCTATTCAAGAGAAAACAGAACGAAAAGAGTTTAATTTTGATTATAAAAAATATACTTACACAGTAACACCTCAAGCAAATTATGAACTTTGGGGATTAGTTGTTAGTAAAAACAATATCAATGCTTGGTATAATTTTTATCATGATAAAAATACCGTAAACATCAAAGATCTTTGCGTTGTTTGGCGAGAAAATATTATAAGTGAAGTTTACCGTGATCCTAATATAAGTTTTAAGAATGGAGAATGGACTTGTTATTATAGCTGGAATTCTCAACTTATCTCTCCATTTTATCCAAACAAATTATCAAACAATCATTTATTAGCCTCTGATTATAAAATTCAAAAAATAATAAAACAAACAAATGTTGGAGATCAAATATATTTCAAAGGAATTCTTGCTGACTACCAGAAACAAGGTGAAAACTTTATTCGCCAAACTAGTCTTTCAAGAGAAGACTCAAATCAAAGCTCTCGTAGTGGCGGAGCTTGCGAAGTTGTTTTTGTTGATGAGTTCAAAATATTAAAAAATAATCAACTACTTTGGAATTATATAAATAGATTTGGTTTAAAAATAATTATTATAATTTTTTTAATTAATATTTTTATCTTATTTTTTAAATTAAGAAAAAAATCTTTTATTTATAATTAACACCAAGCTTCTTTTTTTATTCCTTTTGTTGCTGCATCAACTTGTGCTTCTTGTTTAGAAAAACCTGTTCCTTTAGTTACTAATTTATCACCCAAATAAAGACCAACTTCAAATAATTTTTTATGATCAGGACCTTCTTCTTTTAAAATTTTATAATGAGGAGTTATTTTGTATATTTCTTGAGCTTTTTCTTGAAAATTAGATTTTGGATCAAGATATAATTTTTTTGATAATATGTCTTTTAATTTTACCAACATATTATTTTTTACAAAAATTGTAGCTTTTTTTATTCCTTGGTCAAGATAAATTGCTCCTATAATAGCTTCTACTGAATTAGCTAAAATATATTTACGTGCTTTAGTATTTTTATCTTTTGCTTCTCCACGAGACAGAAACAAAAAATCTTCTAATTTTTTTTCTAAAGCAATCAAGGCCAACATTTCAGAATTAACAAGACTAGCTCGCCAATTTGTAAGCTCTCCTTCTGGTGTATCTGGAAAATTTTTAAATAAATATTCAGTCACAATAATTTCTAAAACAGCATCTCCTAAAAATTCTAATCTTTCATTATGACCTAATTCAAAATCAGGGTGTTCATTAATATATGATCTATGAACCATTGCTTGGCGTAAAAAATCAATGTTTTCAAATTTAACACCAATAGCTTCTTCAAGCTTTGAAAAATCTTTCATTTTTTTTAGAGTTTTATTGCTATTTTATTATATTTCTAAACAAAAAACTAGCAATACAATAAATTTAACAATAAAAATTTAATTTTTAAATTTTTATTTTTTCTTCCAAAACAGCTTTTTCATTTTCTTCTTTTTCATACATATCTTTATAAATAGCTCCTAAAACACCATTCACAAATTTACCACTAGCTTCAGATCCAAAAGTCTTAGCTATTTCAATAGCTTCATTAATAGCAACTTTTGAAGGAATATCTTGATTATAAATCAATTCATAAACACCTATTCGTAAAATATTTCTATCTACAATAGTAATCTGACTTAATGGCCATTCTGTAGCATATTTTGTAATATAATTATCTATTTCATCTAAATTAAGAATAACTCCATCAATTAAATTATTAACAAATCCCTTATCATTAAAGGCTGGCGCAAAATTAGCAAAAACTTCTTGAGTCATTTGCTTCAAATTATCAATTTTTTTGCCTTGAAAATCCCAATAAAATAGAGATTGCATGGCAATTGTTCTGGCTAAGTGTCTATTTGACATCAGTTTAAATAAACTTTAAATTAAATAAAAAAAACTTAAATTATTTAACTTCTTTTCCTTTATAAGTTTTACAAAAAGAGCATAATTTGTGAGGCATTACAGCTTTACCGCATTTTTCACAAATATTCAATGCTATTTTTTTCAAAGCTTGGTGAGATCTTTTACTTCTAACAGCTCCTTTTGCTTTTTTCTTTTTTGGTACTGGCATAATTATTACGATTTTAAGTATAATTTTAAATTAATTTTAATATATCCTAATACAATGAATTAGTCAAGAACAATTTAGCAAATAATCAAAAATATCTATTTTTAGTAATAATTATTAAAAAAATAAAAACGTTTAAATATTTAAAAATTAAGCAAGTATGACATTTTTACTTTGCTCAGAGGTATGACATTTTAACTTAGCCTTTACACTTGTAATTTACTATTGACACAAAAAAATAATTAATTAATAATATATAAAACATGAAAAATCATGTTTTTACTCCACTCCCGTCAAAATCTCAAGATAACAGAAAATCGCATGATACAAATCGTTCAAATCAAAGGCCTTCAAAAGGCTAAATTAAAGAAAATTGAATATTAACTTTTAAAAGGGATCTTTATTTATTTATAAAAAAAGATCCCTGTTTTTATAAATAAATGAAAAATAAAATAATAAAATTGAATAATGGATTGACTTTGATTATGTTAAAGGATAATAGATTTAAATCAGTTTATTTTGATTTAGCCGTTAAGGTTGGGTCTAGGTTTGAAAATATTAATAACAACGGAATATCTCATTTAATAGAACATCTTTTTTTTAATTCATCGCTTAATAATCTTTATCAGCACAAATGGATAAAACATTATATTATTGATTCATATCTTGCCTATACTTCAAAAGAAAGAACTAATTATGAGTTTAGTTTGTATTATCAAGATATTGATCAAGGCTTAGGCTTATTAAGTGATCTTATCTTGGCAAAAATTGATTTAAATGAAAACAAAATAGAAAAAGAAAAGAAAGTGGTATTGGAAGAGTTAGCAGAAAAAAAATTAGATATGGATTTTTTTTATAACAAAAAAATTAAAGAACTTTATTATCAAAACAATTCTTTGTCTTTTGAAATACTGGGAGAAGCTACTTGTCTTAAAAAAATTAACAAAAAAGATATTCAAGAATTTATTGAAAAATATTATATTCCTCAAAATATGGTTTTAAGCATTGCTGGTAATTTTGATGAAACAAAAATTATTTCTCAATTGAATAAAATAAAGACAAAAACTAAAAATATTTTATTAAAAAATGATTTAGGTTTTAAAAACCCAGAAAATAAATTACATTTTATCAAAAAAAATAATGAACAAATTTATTTTTGTCTACGATGTCCTGCCTTAAACAAAAAAGCAGATGAAAATGTGAAGTTTGAGTTTGTTAGTGATTTAATAAATCATTATTTATTTTTTAATATGCAAAAAATAATTCCTTTTTATTCATTAAACATAGGAAGTGATGTTTATTCTGATTTTTTTGATTTTTATATTGAAAGTTATTTTAATTCTAAAAATGCGTCATTATTTTTTAAGTCTTTATTGAAATTATTAAAAAATTTTAAAAATGATTTAAATGAAAAAGATTTTGAATTATTTAAAAAGAACAAAATAATTAATTTGGAATTAGACCAAGATTATCCAAAAGAAAATACTAGTTTGATAGCGTGGTATGTTCTTAATTTTGGTGATAAAAAAACTTTTTCTATAGACGAACAGATTAAAATAATTAATTCAATTAAATTTATTGATTTAGAAAATTTGTTTAATAAAGTTTTTTCTCAAAATAAAATTAATGTTTTTTTTATTGGAAATTTATCTTCGGAGGATAAAAAAATTATTTCTGCTTATTGGAAAAATTTTAAAAATTAAATAAATATTATATTTTATTTCACCAAAAATAATATATTTCTAAATAGTCTTAATAGTCATTTACAATTTCAAGTTTATGAAATATAATAAATTTGAATTAAAAATCAAAAATTAATTTAAATTTTAAAAACTAAAAATGGACCTTACTAGGTTTAAAAATTATTTTTATGTCACTATCAATAGGAATTGTTGGACTACCAAATGTTGGAAAATCAACTTTATTTAATACTTTAACCAAATCAAAAATAGACGCATCAAATTATCCTTTTTGCACAATTGATCCAAACATTGGAATTGTCAAAGTGCCTGATAAAAGATTAAATGTTTTATCAAATATTTCTCGCTCACAAAAAATTATTCCATGTGCTATTGAATTTGTTGATATTGCTGGACTAGTCCGAGGTGCTTCATCAGGAGAAGGCTTAGGTAACAAATTTCTATCTAACATTCGTGAATGTGATGCTATTTGTCAAGTAGTTAGAAACTTTGAAAATAATGACATAATTCATGTTAATGGAAAGATAAATCCCATTGATGACCAAGAAACAATTAACACTGAATTAATTTTAGCTGATTTAACTTCAGTTGATAAAAGATTAGACAAAGTCACTCGTGAAGCAAAAAGTGGAAACAAAGAAATGATTGCACTTAAAAATATTTTAGAGAAAATAAAAACAAGTCTTGATAATGGTCAAACAATTCGTAGCCAAAAATTTAATGATGATGAACAAAAAATTGTCAAAACTCTACAATTACTCACTAGCAAACCTGTAATTTATGTTTTAAATACTGACAAACCAGAAGAAAAAATTGATTTTAATTGGGATGGAGAAATTTTAAACTTAAATATAAAATTAGAAGAAGAAATAGCTAATCTAGATGAAACTGAACAAGAAGAATATATCAAAGAATTAGGATTAGATCAAAGTGGATTAGAAAAACTTATCCAAAAATCATATAGCTTATTAAACTTAATCACTTTTCTAACAACTGGCGAGAAAGAAACTCGTGCCTGGACTTGCCTTAAAAACTCAACTGCTCCAATTGCTGCTTCTGCTATTCACAGTGATTTTGAAAAAAAATTTATTAGAGCTGAAATAATATCTTATGAAAAATTAGCTGAAATTGGTAGTGAACAAGTTGCCAGAGAAAAAGGATTAATCAGGACTGAAGGCAAAGAATATCTTGTTCAAGATGGAGATGTCTGTAATTTTTTGATTGGAAATTAAAACTATATATTTTCATTAAACAATTTTCCTCTTTCTTTATAATTTTTAAAAACTCCAAAACTTGCACAAGCTGTTGATAACAAAATTATATCGCCTGCTTGTGCTTTTTGTTTAGCAATTTTCATAGCTTCAGTCATACTATCCACAATTATATATTTTTTTTCTGGAAAATCAACTTTATGAAACTCAAGAATTATTTTATCACTCCCTTTGCCCTTAAATAAAATTACATATTTTACTTTTTCTTTAATCTTTTTAGCTAATTGAAAAAAACAAGATCCTTTATCAGCACCTCCTGCTAAAAGAACTATTGGATTAACGAAAGAATTTAATGCTATTTCTGTTGCTTCTGGAGTAGTAGCAAAACTATCATTATAATATTTTATTCCATTTTTTTCAGTGATAAATTCAATACGAAAAGGTAACCCTTGAAAATTATTAACAGCTTTTTCAATTATTTTATTTTCTATTTTTAAAATTTTTGCCACTTCAAAAGCTCCAGCGATATTTTCTTTATTATGTTCACCAACTAATTTACTTTTTATTTCACTTTTTTTGTATTTAATTATTTTTGCTTTTGTTTTAACAATCTCTTCTTGAATCTTTTCATTAATAATCAAATAGTCATTTTCTGTTTGAAACCTAAAAATATTTTGTTTAGCTTGCCAATAATCTTTCATTGAACTGTGAAAATTAGGATTCATAGGATCAGCAGGAGATAAATGTTCAGGATAAAGATTAGTAAGCACAGATATTTTTGGCGAACTATGAAAATCCTCTAATTGAAAACTAGATAACTCTAAAACCACAAAAGAATCTTGATTTAATTTTTCTAAAAAAGAAAAAGGTGCTAGACCAATATTACCTCCTAGATAAACATCTTTTTTAGCTGTTTTTAAAATTTCATAAATCAAAGAAGAAGTAGTGCCTTTACCTTTAGTGCCAGTCACTCCAATAATATTTTTACTAGGACAAAAATCCATAAATAATTTCATCGGGCTATAAAGAACAACTTTTTTTTTCAAAGCTAATTGAATACCAGGACAAGCTATACTCCAACCTGGAGAACGAAATAATATATCAAAAGCATCTAAACCTTGATTAAAATCAGATCCTGTTTTAAATTCAAATTGAAAATCAATCTCTTTTAATCGCTCAGCTAAATCCTGCTTCTCTCTCATATCACAAATAGTAATTTTTGCTTCTAGCTTTTGTTTTGATAAATATTTAAGCATTTCTTGATTTTCAATTCCTAAACCTAAAATAGCTATTTTTTTATTTTTTAAATTGTCAAAATTAATCATATAAAATTATTTTAATTTTTTATTTCAAAAATCCCCAAAGTTGTAAAAATATTTCTTTTTTGGTTTCATAAATCATTTTGTTTTCAATAATCACTCCCACTAATTCATAAAATATTTAAACGCATAAATTTTTATTTTTAAAAAAAATAATAATACCAAATCTTAAACAAGAAAAATACTAAAATTGCTTGAATAGCGTCTATTTTATCAGCGACTCCAAAAAAAATAGCAAAACAAAAAATCAAAAAACATTTCTTTAAATTTCATAACTTTTTTATAAATTAAATTAAAGAAAAAATATTATATAGCACATAAGCTATATAAAGAAAAATCAAAAGTATTCCAGCACGACGACCAATAGTCCAACGATTAACAATTAAAATAAAAATAATAGCTATTACTGTTGCAAACAAAAGAAAAACACTACCTAATAAATTTTCTGTTCCTATTTTAATAAAACCTCCATTTAATATCAAAACCAAAAGCCAAGGGAAACCTAAGGCAAATAAAATATCAAAAATATTAGAACCAACTGCATTACTCACTGCCATATCACCTCGCCCTTGCTTAGCCACAATAATTGATGATAATAAATCAGGAATAGAAGTACCTGCTGCTAGAACTGTCAAGGCAATAATTGTTGGGTTTATTTTCAAAATATCACCAATTCCCACAGCTGATTCAACTAACAGATAACTCAATCCAGCTAAACCAAAAATAGACAATCCAAAAGTTAAAAGATAAAGATCTGGTCTTTTTTTTGTATCTGGGATAACAAAACTTAATAATTTTTTAGAAAAAGCTAAAAATTTATTTTTCTTAACATCACGCTCAATTATTTCAATAGGATCAACATCATCATAAGGAAGGATTTTTTTCCATTGAGTAACTGCTAATATATAAACTCCATACATAGACACAAATAAAATTGCCTCAACTAAAACAATTTTTCCATCCCAAAAACAAAAAAGCAATAAAATAATAGTTATAATATAAAAAACAAGATCTCTGACTACTGGTTGCCAAGTTAATTTAGCTTGTCTAAATGATGCCGAGGCTCCGATAATCACCAAAATATTAAAAATAGCAGATCCAACAATCGTTCCAGATCCAATATCAGAATGCTCTCCAGATTTAAAAACAGAAAACAAAACTGTAAAAAACTCAGGAGCAGAAGATCCAACTGCCATAAAAGTTGCTCCAGCAACATCTGAGGATAACTTTAATTTACGAGAAATTATATCCAAAGATTCTACAAAAAAATCTTCACAAATAATCGCTAATAAATAAAAAGAAAGAATTAAAATTAAAATGTAAATAAAAATCATATTTTTTTAAAATTAAATAATTAACATAGAATCTCCATAACTATAAAAACGATAATTATTTTCAATAGCTTCTTTATAGGCTTTTTTGATATAATCCTTAGAAGAAAACGCAGAAACTAACATTAGTAAGGTTGATTTTGGTAAATGAAAATTAGTAATCATAGCATTCACTATTTTAAAAGTATAACCAGGATAAATAAAAATATCAACCCAAGCTTTATAATCTTTTTCAAAATTATCATTATTTTGCCAAACAGCTTCTATCGCCCTTGTGCTAGTTGTTCCAACTGTTATCACTTTTCCACCTTTATTTTTTACTTCTTTAATCTTTTTAAAAAGTTGCGAGTTTATTTCCACCCATTCTGCATGCATTTTGTGATTCAAAATATTTTCTTCTTTAACAGGAGCAAAAGTTCCCATCCCAACATGCAAGGTAACATAATCCAAAAAAATTCCTTTTTCTTTTATTTTTTCTAACAAATTTTCTGTAAAATGAAGACCTGCTGTAGGTGCGGCCACTGAACCTTTTTTTTCATCATTAGCATAAATAGTCTGATAAGCTACTTTATCATCAATATTTTCCTTAAAATCATTTTCTATTCTCATCTTTTCAATATACGGTGGCAAAGGAATTTTTCCTTTTTGTTCAATTTCTTTTAAAAAATCTTGTTTTTTTTTGTTAAATCTTACTTGCCATGTTCCATCTTCATTATTTTTTAAAACTTCACAAAAAAAATCATCACTAAAAAAAATCATAAGATTTTGATTAATATTTTTTCCTCGCAACAGGCATTCCCAAACCTCATCTTCTATTTCATATTTCTTTTTGTGTAAAAAAACTTCCACCTGTCCTTTTGTTTTTTGTTTTTTTCCAATTAATCTCGCAGGAATAACTTGTGAATTATTAAAAATCAACAAATCACCTTTTTCTAAATAATCAATTATTTCAAAAAAATTTTGATGCTTAATTTTTCCATTATTTTTATCTAAAACCAAAAGCCGAGAATGATCTCGCGGAATAGCAGGATGAGTTGCAATTAAATTTTTTGGTAAATTATAATCAAAATCGTCTAAATTCATAAATTATTTTCTTTTTTATAAATATGCTTTTTTGCCAACTCAGTAATCTCTCTTCCTCGCGGAGTTCTATTAATAAAGCCCAATCTCATAAGATAAGGCTCATAGACATCTTCTATTGTTGATTTTTCTTCTCCAGTCACAGCAGACAAAGTACTAAGTCCAACCGGCCCTCCTGCAAACTTATTAATAATTGTATCAAGAATTTTTCTATCTATCCAGTCAAGTCCAAGCTCGTCAACTTCTAATAATTCAAAAGCCTCATCACATAAAAAACTCTCAATCACACCAGCTCCTTTCACTTCACAATAATCACGAATTCTTTTCAAAAGCCGATTAGCTATTCTTGGCGTTCTTCTGCATCGCTTAGAAATTTTGGCAATAGACTCAAGATCAGATTCAATATTCAAAATCTTTGCACTACGACTAATTATTTTTTCTAATTCTTCTGTCTTATAAAAATCAAGATGATGAATAAGTCCAAAACGATCTCGAAGTGGAGAAGAAATCATACTGACTTTAGTAGTTGCTCCAATAATTGTAAATTTAGGTAAATCAATTCGCAAGACTCTAGCTGAAGGTCCCTTACCAATCACAATATCAAGTGCTCCATCCTCCATAGCCGGATAAAGTATTTCTTCAATTGCTGTATTTAGGCGATGAATTTCATCAATAAACAGAATATCTCCTTCATTTAAGTTAGTCAAAATAGCAGCCAAATCACCACCTTTTTCAATAGCAGGTCCTGAAGTTATCTTAATCCCAACACCTAATTCATTAGCAATAATATGAGCTAGCGTAGTCTTGCCTAAACCAGGAGCACCATAAAACAAGATATGATCAATCGCTTCGTTTCTTCTTTTTGCCGCCTCAATAGAAATCTTCATATTTTCTTTAATCTTTTCTTGTCCAGCATAATCATCTAATTTTTTAGGTCGCAAAGATATTTCAATTTCATTATCCAATTCCTTATTTTCTTGTGGATCAATTATTCTATTTTTATCCAAAACATTATCCATAAAATTTTTTATTTAACAAAACATCTAATTAACTGTTTTTAATTCTAGGTTTCCATTTTCACTATCCCAAAAACAAAAGGTAGCCAAATTAAAAACACCTCCCAATGTCCCAGGATTAATTACTTTTAATCCGTCTCTATCTTCAATCCAAGGTTTATGAGTATGGCCAAAAAAAACCAAATCAGGACGATCATCAAGTAATAGTTCATCAATCAAAAAAGGCTCATGACATAAAGCTATTTTAAAATCAGCTAATTGAAACTTAGCTAATCTACCAAAATAAACAAGATTCTCAAAAACTTCTTCAAGCTCATTATCTTCAAAATTATCCGCATTACCACGAATCACATAAATCTTGTTTGAAAAATTATTAGCCAAAAATTCAATTGTATCTAAATTAGTTATATCGCCACAACAAAAAATAGCTTCAATATTATTATTTTTACACCATTCTAAACAATTATTAAGATTTACGATATTATCATGAATATCAGAAATTATTACTATTTTCATATTAATTTAGTATAACATAACTTTATTTAAATAAAAAATTAAGCAGCAATATCTAATTTAAAATCACTTTCTTTTTCTTCAAAATTATCAACTTTTTCAAATCCACAATAAATACTATTTCCTTCCTTTACTATCCTACTTATAACAAAACCTTTATTATTTACTATCTTCATCAACTCTTCCCAATTATTATCTTCTGTTGAATAACGTTTTACTAAAAAATCTTCTGTCTCACCCAGCTTTTTCAAATTACTTAAACTTACTCCTCTTAATTTACAATTCTTCTTATTATCTCTCCTTATGTGAAAATCCGGAAACTTATTCTTCTCTAAATCACTTATATCTATCCTCTCTACTACATAATGTCCTTTCTCTACATAAAAAATATTTGCCGAAGAAAATCCATCACAAACTCCCACTACCTCATAATCTTTTGCTTCCTCTTCCAAACTTTCTAAAAATAAAGCTCCTCCCAAAGACATTTGATGTAGAGAAACATCTATATTAAATGATCCTGCATATTTTGTTTTCCCATCTTCTAATTTATCATATCTAATAAATCCCATTAAATTATTATCTTTTTCTAAAAAATATAAGTTAGTATCTTTACTCGCTTTTTGTAAAACTTCTAAAAATCCATCTACTATTTCTTTTTTTAAATCCTGTCTATCCTTATAATTTCTCTTATATATCTCTAACATTTGATTAATTTGACTCGCTTTTTCTAAAACATTCTCTTCTAAATTTTTTCCTCCTAACTTCCTTAATCTCTTTAAAAAATCTTCTTTACTTATATCACTATAAAATCCGTTTCTCTCTTGCTCATAGACTCTTGTTACTAAGTCCATTATTTTTCCTTCTTCTGTAAAACTATTTATATCCCGTTTCTCAAAATTAACCCCTTTTATATCTTCTAGTCTTATTCTCCCTTCCAAACTTTTCCAAACACCTGCGGTTAATATTAAATTACTATTATATGTTTCTAATTCTGACATAATATCCTCATCTTCAATTTTTTCTTTTTTTAAAGATCTATTATGAAAATTACGAAAAAAATTTATTAATCCTTGAGATTCATCCTTATTTTCATTTTCTATTATTCTATCAGAAAAATTTTGCAAAAAATTTTTTGCTTTTTTTAAAATAACATCAATCAAATTATCAATATCAGCATCTTTTATTTCTTGATTATTTTTTAACAAAGCTTTTATTTCTTCTTTTGTTAACTTAGCTTGATTAATAATTTCTTGATATTTTTTCAAAACAGGATCTTCTATTTCATTTTCTGTTGAATTTTCACTATTATGAATGATTTGATATAATTGTTTTTCTAAATCTGAACGCAAAACTAACATTTTTTCAAACTCTTTTACAAAAGGTTCTAATCTTTCTCTCATTTCTTCTTTAATAGCTATTTTTCTATTATAATGTATATCCAAAGTTTCTTTTAATTTATTTCCATAAAATTTTTTATCACTTTCAGTAGGAGCTATCTTCTTTTCTACCTCTTTTCTTATATTTTTTTTATCTTCCTCACTATACTCATATTTTGCTTTTAAGCTTTTTATAATACCTTTAATTTTGGATAAACTATATTTATTAAACTCATAATCATAATCAACCTTTCTGTCATCTACAACTTTTTCATTATCTTTTTCAGCATATTCAACCATCAAAGCTAATTCCATATCAAAATGCATATGTAGTTCAAGATTTAACTTTTTACAAAAACTATTTAATTTTTTTAACAAATTATTTAAATCTTCTATAATTGCTGTTTTAATTTTTTTTTCTTCTTCAAATTCTAAAACAAAATTATTAATTATTTCTATTTTTTCCTCCAAATCAACCTCATCTTTATTAATTTCATTTGAAACTTTACTAAGCAAATCAAAAAATTCTCTTAAAATATTTTTTTCTATTTCTTCTTTTGTGACTGGCTCTTCAAAAAAAATTTCATTATACATATTAAATAAATAATCTATTTCTTTTTCTAAATCTACCAACATTTCTAAACTTTCTTCTTTCAACAAAGCTATTTCATTTTTTTCTTTTTCATCTTTATCATTAGCACTCAATCTTCCAAAAATATTATTTATTTCATTTTTACTATTTTCTAATATATAATTATTTTTTTGCTTTTTTATAGCAAATTCTTCTATGCTCATAATAAAAATTATTATTATTTATAATTATATTAAATATTACTATATTTTAATAATAAAATCAAAAAAAACTGCTAAGTAAACTTTTTTAGCAGTTTTTTATTAAAAAAACATTTTATTTTATTTTAATCATAATAAAACTCCTTTTTATCTATCTTTTATTTTTTCTTCCAATGTTTCGGTTGTTTCTAGTGTAAATTCTGCTATAAAATAATTTCCATCCTTTTTTATTTTGATATTATTTCCTGACCTTATATCCAAATTTTTCGTACCTAAAAGTTTTACTCTCATAAAGATTTTTTCTTCTTTAATAACACTTTCCGTATACTGTGTTCTTGAAGCTACTCTATGGGCAGGGGGACGAAATCCATCTCCTCCGGAAACATGAATACTTACCGGCCAATTTTTTATCCGAGTATAAGTATCTGTCTTTTCTTCTATTATTTCATAACTTAACCGAGGAGTACTCTTTTCTGTCTCAAAAATAATTTTTTTACCATCTTTTATATCACCATTTTTATCTAAATAAATAGAAGGAAAAAAATATTTTCTTTCTTCAAAAAAAGATATATTGAAAAAATCAGCTTCTTGCGCTCTTAAAAAAAATTCTTGTGAAGCTTCTTTTTCACGAGAAAATATAAATCCTTTTTCTCCATTAGCATCATTTTCAAAATATTCAGAAAATCTTCCTTTTTTTTCTTCTTCCTTTAGACGATTTAAAATAATCATCCAATTATCAATGAACTTTTTTTGTCTCAATGAATAAGGATCTTCTTCAAAGTATTCAGGATACTGCAAAACTTCTTCTACCTCTCTTCCATCTTCATAAAAAGATGTTTTTGTAGCAGTAAAAATACTTGATCTAAAATAAATAAATTTATTATATTTTGTTTTTACAAGAATTGAAGAAAGGTTAATAATATTTTTAAATTCTATTATTAAATCGGTTTTTTCTTTTTCTAAAAAAACCGCTTCCGCTTCAAGTAAATGTGTAGGATCAAAATTTTTTATTTGTTTTTTTGCTTTTTGGCTCAAACAAATAATTTTACCATACAACATTTTTCCATTAGCTTGAGCAAATTTAATCGGACCTTTTTTGTGTTGTGTCCATTTTCCAAAAAAATTTGCTGTTTTTAAGTTATTTTTGAATCTTATTTTAATGATAGTTGTATCAGCCATGATTTTCTCCTTTTTTTGTTGTATTATATTATTTATTTAATATAAGCATTATATTCATATCATCTTTTTTCAATTTTTCTAAAAAAGTTATAATAGCAGATCCTCTTTCACAAGCATAAGCGGTTAATGGATGTTTTTTATTTGATTTCAAAAAAATCTGATAAATATTAGCAACCAATCCTCTTCGCCCTTTTTCTTGCGGATCAATACTTATTTTTGCTTTTCCAATAGCTTCATCAAACATACCTTTATAATCAAATACTACTGTTCTGGAATTTCTTGAATTCCATCTACTTACAGTGATCTGTATTTGCAAATTTTCAAGTACTTGTTTTTTTCTTTTATTGATTTCATCTGCTTTTATTTCTTCAATACTCATCATTTTTAAAGGAATATCATTTTCAAAAGCAAACTTTTTTAATTTGCTAATATTTTCTTCTGTCAAACGATATCCTGCCAAAAACCATCCAGAAACAGATCTTTGTGTTTTTTGACCTGTTCCTTTCCCATTATAAAAAACATTTCCTTCAATTTTATATTCTTTTTCTATTATAACTTCACCTTTCATTATAGCAACAATTAATTTTGTCCAACCCTCTGTCCAATTTTCCTTTTTTGCTCTCTCCAAAACAATATCAAAAGTTTTTTTTGTTTCCATTATTTATCTCCTTAAAAGTCATTATTACGATTAATATGAATTATTTATTATCAAAATAAATAATTTTTTAAAAAAGAACAAAAAAAGTAATCTCTATCTAAATTTATTATTTTATCTATAATAAACTTGGATGGAGAGAAAAGTTTGATAAAAACTTTTCTCTTTTTGAACTGAACTAAACTTTTTTTGGCAGATTTTTTTATAGGTAACTGCCTTCACCTTGAACTATTAGCACTGCTGGAAGATTTTCACTTCCACGTGTATATATGTTACATACACCCGAAACTGCTGGAATTTCTCGGCCAATTCGGCGGCCAGACTTTCGACAGCCTTCTTCCAGTCCTCGTCGGATTCGGTCGCGTAAATTGGGTTTTTGTCCGAAAAAAGAGTCAGGGCAGGTTCAGCATCGGCGAAGGGGCCGTTGTCCGTGGGATACGCATAAACGATCTCTGTCTGCTGAATACCGACCGGGATGTAGTTGCGCTTCTCAGCGACAGCCGCTTTGTAGGAATCTTTCAGGAAGTCGATGACCTCCTTCTTTTCCTGGATAAACCCGTCGTAACCTTTTTTGAGACCTAGATTAATTTCTGCTCTAATGGTGTTGGCGATTCCGTTACGTCCATTTTCAACTGCGATTCCGTATTCCATTTTTATTCTCCTTTTTTTTGTGTATTATGAACATCTGTCCTATACCGAGGACATTTCTGAGCATAAGGCAGTTCAAAAACCTTACACACAGCCGATTTCCTCAGTAGAAAGCGGGCGACGGAGGGTTGTTCAGCGAGCTAAATCGTTTATCAAAACAATTTACACCACTACCTACTTAACTTTTGCTCCATCTATATTTTACAAACCTAAATATATTTAGGAATAAAATTCTGATTTTATTACACTTTTTCAAAAAACGTTTTTTTTCTTCTATTGACTAATCAATAATTTCATTGTGTAATAATCATATACTATCATATTTACAAAAGTTTGTAAATTATGACAATAGACAAAATAAGCATTTTATCTATAATATACTTTACAGAAAAGATTAAAATGTATATTTTTTAAATAAAAAAATGTCAATTTTGTATATTGACATTTTTAGACAAACTGCTATAATGTATTTAGATAAAAAATTAAGTTAAAAAAAATTAGCAAAAAAATATGTTCAAACAAGTATTTTTAAAAGCAGGCTTATCACCAACCCAAGCAGAAATATTAGAATATTTATATAATAAAAAAAAAGATAAAGCTTCTAATATCGCCAAGAATCTAAAAAAATCAAGGGCTATGATTTATAAAGATTTAGAAGAAATGATTATTGATAATTTGATTGAAAAAATTGAAAAAATTAATAAAGTAACTAATTTCAGAGTTTCACACCCAAGTAATTTAGAAAAATTCTTTAATAAAAAAGAAAAAGAACTTCAACAAGAAAAAGCTCTCTTCCAAAATTATTTACCTGATATGATTTCAAATTATAATTTAATCAACAATAAACCAGGAATAAAATATTATGAAGGCAAAGAAGGGATAGAAATAGTTGCCAAAGATTCTCTTAATACCAAAACCGAAATCTACTCTTATGTAGATACCGAAACTATTTTAAAAGCTATTCCGGATTTTACTAATTTTTATATCAAAGAAAGAATAAAAAAAAATATTACCAAAAAAATAATAGAACCTGATAGTGAATTTATTAGAAAATATTTAACTGAAAATAATGAAGCTGATTTTAATAAGAACGCTCTTACGCAAACTAAATTATTAGATAACGCTAATTTCAATCTTCATACTGTTGTCCAAATTTATGATAATAAAGTTAGTTATATCAATTTTTCAGGAAAAAATATTATTTCTATGATTATTGAAGACGAAAATATTTCCTTTTTTCACAAACAAATTTTTGAATATAATTGGGAAAAAGCAAAAATTTTAAAATACTTAATTTATAAATCTATATAAAAATATTAATTTACAAAAAAATTTTGTTCTTTCATACCAATACACTTGCCTTGCAATGATGTTGTTAAAAATAAAAAAAACAACTATAATAAAAAATGAAATAGCGAGAGTCGATATTTTTTGGGTTATTCCAAAAAAAGACATTGCATAATAAGTCCGATTACTTCGGTAAAAAACAATACTGGCCTAAGGGTATATCGAGAGTTCGACTGAGCATAAAAGGAGCAAATTTGAGAGTCGAAGAACGATTTTTCGTTCGCTATTTCCAAAAATAAAACAATCCCGAAAATTCGGGATTGTTTTATTTTGCTGGGGGGTAGTGAAGCTGATTATAACTTATTTCCAAGAGTTGGATCGGTATTACATCGTGCCGAAAGTGGGGGAATATTCGGCGTAATATTGTTATTTAAGTTAATTATGATGAACGGCTCACAAATGGTTAAATTCGGGTAAAAAAGGGGTTATACGGGGTGGATTGGGAGGAAATTGGGAAAGCTTTGGATTTTACTAGAACTGCTCAGGAATGGGTGGTTTTTTCATTACATGGTTTGGATATATATTTTCAAAATCATCCGGAAAATAATGGTCTATAGATTTGTAGTGATCAGAATAATTTGAAAATAAAAATTGCCCAAAATTATGTCCGTTGCGTTCAGGCTTAAACCATTCTTTCATTACATCGTTAATTTCTAGAACAGTTATTATTTCTATTAAATGTTCATAATTTCTTATTGAGCAGATAGTATATGGCATTTCATCTAAATATTTCATTGGAAGTTTGGCATCTATTAATTTTTGCTTTACTTTTACTCTTAAATTTTTTGCATCCTCACCAAATATATACCAATCTTCAAGGGTAACCAGTAAAGGATATATAATTGTAAATTTATCATGTTTAAAATGCGTATAATATCCATTTTTATAATCTTCTATGGTTTTATATACCTGTAAAATATCTTCAGCAAGAATATTCAAATCTTTTTCTATAGTTTCATTTGATAGTAGCTGTGTTTTAGATTTATTTTGGATTCTTTTTGCCTTTGCCTCTACAAAAAATGCTGAATTGTTTTTCTTTATAATAAAGTCAACGCTGTCTTTTAAAATTTTATTATTTATAGAATATTTCTCCTCAGGGATAAAATCTATTTTTTTATTTTCAAAGATTTTTTTTGATATTTCTTCTATATAATCCTGAAAAGCGAATCCAAAATTATTTCCAAAATCTTTTTCTTTTACTAGGTCAAAATAAATTCCAGATGTTATGCGCCAAATCAAAAATGTAATTATTGGACAATAATAATATTCTTTTATCTTTATCAAAGGGTAATACTCTAAAGGATTAAAAGCATACACATATTGATCATCGTAATCAACATCTCTCTGAATGATTTCTTTTAAATTTCTTAAATTGTTGGAAGTGAAATTGATAAAAATATCAAAATGCTTTTTTGTAATATCCTCTATAGTTATTTCAGGATCTATGTTTAATTTCGAATGCGAAAAAATAACTCCTATAATTGCGGTTCCAATCGTATACCATTGTTGAATTGTTAATCCAATTTTATTCTCAACAACTTTCTTTAGTCGATTGTTATTATATATTTTATAATATCTAATAAAATCTACAGAATTGGGTTTTTGTTGCCAGGGAAATTGTCTGTGTGACAATCTGCGGAACTCAATTAAGATATTGTCTTTGTTTATATATAATTTATTTAAATTATTTTCAAAGTTTTTAATTTTATTTATTGCATTTGAAAAATAACTATAATCCTGAAAATTTTTTGTTGCACCATTTAAATTTTCTTGTCCATTAATTATAATTTCTCTAGCTAATAATGACAGTTCCCATTCAGATAAAAATGTTCTAGTATAATTTTGGTCACCAGTAACAAGTCTATTCGTCTGTATGTTACTTGGGATAACATTGTTAAACTGAAAAAAATTTAAGTAAGCCCAAATTACATAAAAAGCATTTTCAATACCTACTGGTCGGAGATGGTTTCTGAGGGGTTTATATAAATTGTAAATTTCTTTTTTCATTTTCTTAATCGTTCTAAGTGTTTTTTGAATTTTTCTTTATTTAATGATTCAATTTTTATTTCCTCATTTATTTTGCGATATCCTCTTAACTCGGAAACAAAATCATTAGTAAAAATAAGCATATCGCAATCTCTATTGACTCCATAGATAATATTCATAATATTGCCGGAGATATGAGCCATGTTCCATAAATATGCCTTAACTAAATCTTTATCTTCTTTATCAAAAAACGAATAAGAAAATTTATCTCTCCCTAACTGAAATTCCTGAAATGCGTAAGCGAGGCTTGCATGTGAGCAACTCGAATTTATTTGGTCTTTGGATATTTTTATTGCCTTTGAAGCGTCTGGATATTTTCGTTCTAACCATTTATAGGATTTGCTTAAAATATCATCTTTAAAATTATTGTCATCTTTCATGAAATTTTCTTTTTCAGCATGAATAAGGGCATAGCAAGCAAGGGAAGTTGCTTCTAGCACCTGTCTTAAATTCGCGTCTGATTGAACATGATGTAATCTTAAAGTTGAAAAAAAACTTAAAACGATATACTTTCTTATATACGATAGAAAAATATTAAATATCCAGCTTTCAATTTTAGTGCTTTTGACGAAATTTTGGAGTAAAAAAACTAAATTAAGGCAGTTAATATATTCTCTGCCATATTTATTTTCAGCTTCTTGTAATAATTTGTTCTCTTCATTAATTAAATCCTGGAATGTCATATATTTTATTTAGAGAATATAATTCTTTAGAATAAAATTTTAAATGATTTTGTAAAGTTGGCTTGTCACTGAAGACGACAAGCCCGATTCAATAAAAATCTTAGCACATTTGCCGACCATCTTTTTTTGCCTAGTCGTTTTCTAAATATGAAGTTTCTAAATTTATTTCTGGCTTTATAAAAAAACTAAATAATAAAAATAATTTTAATTTTTTTCATTTAAATCAAAATTTTTTATTGAAAAGTTATATAGCTTTTTGTCTTTCAATTCCATCACAATAACATCGTCATAATCAGTATGTAATAAATACTCATTTTCTTTTATAAAATTACCAAAAGCATTTTTCTCATCTTCTCCACTAGCAGTCCCGAGTACTTGCAGATTTTCAATATCAGGAATTGCTGATTCGCTATTCGGCTGAAATGTATAACCATCTTGGGTTAGAAAAATAAAATGTCTCATAGATTTAATTGAGTTTATATTTTCCTCGAGAAACAAAGCTTAAATAGCCCTTATCTCGAAGCAACTGTAATTGTTGTCTGATTTTATCTTTAATATGTTTATTGTCAGGATGTTTAGTCTGTAGCACATTTTCAAATTTATAAACTTCGTCAAGTTTAAATTCATTTATTCCGAGTTTATCTATACAATTCATCACATCAAGTATCCATCCTTTAGATAGTAATTCTTTTTGTTCTCTTAAAAATAAAGTTTTTTGCCAATTATTTAAAATTTTAGATTTTAATTCAATTTTTTGATTTTTGATATAAAATATTTTTCCGGTCTGAGGAATTCTTGATAGATCTATATTACACATTATATAATTAGGTCTATTCTTTAAACCGTTTTTTCGCTTAATAATCATATCTGGCACAAAAAAATATTTTGGTATTACTATGAAATTATTTACAATAAATTTTTTTACATCATAGTTTAAAAAGAAAAAATTTGGATTGTTATTACTTTGAATACGTTCAATCATTGCATTATATGAGCCATCCATTATGTTATTAGTAATTTTATTTTTCTTACTTTTTAACTCATAATCTTCATTGCATTTATGACAAAAAAAATCAGCAACCTTTTTATTGTTCTCATGTTTTATAAGATCATTGCCACACATAGGGCAAAATATTTCTCTGCCAACCCAATCTTCAGTTAAGACTCTAATTTTTTGGGAATTATTATTATATCTATCAGATATTTTTGTATTTAATAAAATTTGCATATTTTTTATTTTCCTCTTAATTAACCTTTTAAAAAATAATTTTTAAATTTATATGATTAGTTTCTTTTTAATCTTTTAAAATAACCAAACTTAAAAATATTTTTGTATAATTGAACATGTATACTTAATAATAAAAGCCATAATCATTATTTTTATAATAAACCATTACTATTTATAACGCAAATTTTATAATCCAATCTATAATATATTTTAAAACAATCTAAATTAGTATGCAATAATATTATTAAAAATAAAAAAACAGTTATAATAAAAAACAATCCCGAAAATTCGGGATTGTTTTATTTTGCGGGAGTGACGAGGCTCGAACTCGCGACCTCTTGCGTGACAGGCAAGCGCTCTAACCAAACTGAGCTACACCCCCATTTTCATAAATACAAAAAAATAGTTTTTCTAAACTACTAGAAAAATAATAGCATAGAGAAAAAAACTAGTCAATAAAAAATAAATTCAAATAAAAATACTAAAAATAAACAAAAAATATTTTATTTTTCTTTCATCTCAATTAATTTATTATATAATTCTAAATATTTTAAAGCAGACTTATTCCAAGAAAAATCTTTTTTCATACAATTATTTCTTAAAACATTCCATTTTTTAGGTTCATTATAATAAACATTTAAAGCATTTTTCAAGCTATTGTAAAACTTTTCTGATGATTTTTCACTAAATTTGAAACCTAGCGTTTCGTCAACCGTATCATCCAATCCGCCCGTTGCCCTCACCACAGGCACTGTCCCATATCTCATAGCAATAAGCTGACCTAATCCGCAAGGCTCAAAAATTGAAGGCATTAAAAAAATATCAGAAGATGCATAAATTTTTTGTGCCAAAGAAATGTCAAAAGTGATATTAGCACTTATTTTCCTTGGATATTTTTTGGCTAATTTTTTTATTTGATTTTCATATTTTTTCTCCCCTGTTCCCAAAAAAACAAATTGACAAGGAAATTCTATGAATTTTTCACTAAACAAATCTATTCCTTTTTGAGAAGTAAATCTTGTAATCATACTTGCCATTGCAATATTTTCGTCTATTTCTAATTTTAATTTTCTTTGTAAATACAATTTGTTAATTATTTTATTATGAATACTTTTTTTATCAAACTTTTTCTTTAAATATTTATCATTTTTTGGATCAAAAAAATCAAGATCAATTCCATTTACAATACCGTGCAAATCATTTTGTCTTTTTCTAATTATTTTTTCTAATCCTTCTCCATATTCTTTAGTCAAAATTTCTCTTGCATACTTCTCGCTAACCGTATTTATTAAATCAGCATTAAGAATTCCTTGCACAGTGAAATTTACATCTTCATCCGAACAATCAATTTGCAAAGATTTTAAAGAATCTTTTTTTAGATTAGCAATACTCAAAACATCTTTTTCAGTCTTGCCTTGATAACAAAAATTATGAATAGTGTAGAGTGTTTTAATATTTTTCAAAAATTGAAAAGTGCTAGTTTTTAATAAATCAGGCACCATGGCTGTGTGTGAATCATGACAATGAATAATATCTGGAAAAAAATTGATTGTTGGTAAACTAAATAATGAGGCATAAGAAAAAAACAAAAATTTCTCAGAATCTTTTTTTGCTCCTTCATAAATTTCTTTACTAGAAAAAAATTTTGGACAATCCAAAAAATAAACCAACACTTTTGTTTCAGGAAGATGAGTCTCCCAAATATTAACATCAAAATATTTATTTCCGCTTGAAATTTTTATTTCTTTTTTTGTAATTTTTTTTAATTGAAATTTTTTTTTATCAATTGTTTTATACAAAGGCATTATCAATCTTACATCACAATCCATTTTTTTTAATTCTTTTGGTAATGATCCCACAACATCAGCCAAACCACCAACTTTTACAAAAGGTGATATCTCAGCTGACATCATTAAAATTTTTATTTTATTTAACATATTTTAATATTATTTTTCAATCCATTTTATAATATCTTTTACCAAACTATCATCTGGTAAAATATTAGTGTTTACCTCCAGATAAGGCAAAGTAATTTTTTTTATTTCTTTTTTATAAATTTTTTGTTGTGCAATATACCAATCAGAATCTCGCAAAATACTTTCATACTGAGGATAAATATTTAATCTGTCTTGTATTCTTTTTTCTAAAATATTTTTATCTTCTGGAAAAGTAATTAAAATAATTTTATAAATTATGATAAATCTTGTCAGCTAAAAAAAATTTTTCTACTATCAAATTTGAATTTTCTAAAGCCTTAAAAATTTGCAAATATCCATCTATAACTTTAAAAGAATTTTTTGTGCCAAAGACTCCATTATCAGCATTAAACCAATGACAACCATCCATAATGTATTGACTTTATTTATACTTCGGCTGTAAATAATTATAAATTTGCGACATAAGCCAAGTTTTTCCGGCTAATTCTGCTCCTTCAAAAATCAAATGATGTTTCATAATTTATTTTTTATTATTATTTTCAATGATTTTATCAACTCCCCACAACAACTCTTTTTTGATTTTATAATACTGCAAAGCATGTTGAATAATATGTCCATGTTCACGATAACAATGAAAATCAGATCCTCCTGTTTCAATCAAGTTTAAATCTCGTGCAAGTTGCTGAAAAAAACAAACAGCTCTATAAGAATGATGCGGAGACAAAAGCTCAATTCCATCAAGACCTTTTTCTTTTAGTCTTTCTATTACTTCTTTTTTTATTCCAGAATATTTACCAGGATGACAAAGAACTAATTGTCCGCCAATCTTCTTTTTTAGTTCAATTATTTTTTTAAAATCAATATAGCTAGGGGAAATAGAACCTATTTCACTATTTTGAAAATACTTTGCAATAATATCTTCCTCTCTAATATTGCCAACACCTAATTCTTTTTTCATCCTTTTCATATTTTCCTTATCAGCACTAAACTCATCAACAATTTTATTTATAGGAACATAATGAGTATATTTGTCTAAAATTTTTTCATCAATTACAAATCCTAATTTTTCTAATTTGTTCAAAATTTTTCTTACAGATCTTCTTCGTCTAATCTGACTTTTTCTTAACATATTATGAAGTTCAGGATTATCATCATCAAAATTATACCAAAGCAAGTTAAACTTAGTATGTCCAAAACGAACATAAAGCTCTAATCCAATAATTGATTTAATATCATTTGCTCGACAAGCATGACGAAATTCATGAAGTCCAGCAACAGTATTATGATCAGTCAAAGAAGCTACTTTAATTCCTTTTGATTTTATAAATTTAACTAATTCTGTTGGAGACAAGTAACCATCAGAATAAGTTGAGTGCAATTGTAAATCTATAAGCATGGTTTTATAATAATTTTTTATATAATTCTATAATAACAAATTGTTTTTTTAAATACAATTATTTTTTAAATCCCTAAATTTTTACAAACATTTTTAATCAAAGATTCTGCCCTTGTTTTGTTTGGTTTTTCTTTCATAAGAAAATAAGTTGCTGTTCTGATTGATGTATAATTATAATAATTATTTATTCTTTTTTTAATCTCATCATTTAATTTCTTTTTTGAATTTTTAAAATAATTATCCAAAAAAAGTCTTTCCATCTCGCTAATAAAATTTTTATCCTCTATTTTAGAACTCATATATCTAAACTGTTGTAAAAAAGTTCCTAAATCTCTAGTAAAATCTCCTAAACAAAAATCAGCAAAATCTATTACTGCTGTTTTTTCTTTTCCTATTTTAATCACATTATCAGGATGAGCATCTCCGTGAATTAAATATCTTTTTCTTGATCTACGCAAAAAATTATTTTCATTTTTTATAATTAAAGCATAAATTTTTTTATAATCATCTATATATTCAGGATATTCAGATTTTATTCTTTTTAAAACATTTTTAACTCCAGGAAAAACTGTTTCTATCCTACTATTGGAAAGATTAAAATTTTTTATATTTTTTATTTTCAAGTTATGAAGCTTAGCAAACCATTGAGCTGACTTTTTTACAATCAGTCTAATATTTTCTTTATCATCATTTTTTATATAAGAAAACAAAGTATCTCCAACAACACCTTCATAAAAAGTAGCTTTAAAATAATTAGAATAAAACAAAGGTTTTGGCACAATCAAATATCCTTTATTAAAATTATTTTCCCACAAGAATTTTAATGCTCTATAAACATTTTTTCTTGGTTCATTACTATGAGCCGAACAAAAAATAGGAAATTTTATTTTATTATTATTTTCGTCAATAAAAACAACATAAAATTCAATTACTACATGATAAGTTTCATCCCAAACGCCATGCTTATAAGATTTTATTTTAATGGAAGAAATTTTTTTATAATTTTTATATTTTGGCAAAACTTTTTTGTCAAACAAATTTTTAACAAACTCCTTATTAAAAAGATATAATATTTTATTCATTTTATTTCCAATGAAAAAGCCAATGCTTTTTCCAAATTAATTTTATAATTTCTGCAAACAATAATTCTGTTTTCACTTTTTGTTTCTTTGTTTTCTTGTTTTCCAAAGAACGAACAGAACGAACTAAATCATTTGCACCTTTTTCTATATCTTCTGGACTCCAAGCAAGAGGTCCAAAAATACTACTAAAATCTTTTTCCGATGCCCACCAAAAACTACAACTTGCTAAACCTCTAACTAAATGCCATCTAGCCCAAAGAAAATTTTCATCATCCTCATTTTCGCTAAGTGTATTAATACACAAATTTGCCAAATCCCATAATTTCAAATGAATCTTATTCTCAGGATTACACCAAAGAGCAAAAGGTAAATTATTTTTTAATTCTTGTTCTTCTGACTCCCAATTGCAAGAAACTAAATTTATTTCTTTTAGTTCTTGATCAAATCCTTGCACAAATTCTGAAATGGTTTTAGTTTTAATTTTTTCATTTTTTAATATTTTTTCAAAAATACCTTTATGATCAATATGTCTTAATCCATAAAGCTCACCATCAGTAGCTGTTATCAAATTATTAAATTCATCTAGTTTATTATTTTTAATTAATTCATTTAAAGTATCTGGCATAAAACTACTAGACATTTTTCTATTACGAAAAACTACTTTTAAACCTGTTTCTTTATCTAAAAAAACTTTAGCATTGTAATCATTTTTCAAAAATCCATTTTCTGCTATTTCATCAAGAATAATCCACTCATATCCAAAATCAGCAATAACTTTTCCTGCCAAAGGCGAATAAGCCATTTCAGGTAAAAAAAATCCTTTTGCTTTAAAGTTTTTTGCGATACATCTTTGCAAAACTTCTTCATTTTCTTGAATTTGTTTTCTAATCTCATTTTCCGAAATTAATGGCATCAAAGGATGATAACAAACACTAGAAACTAATTCTAATTTTTTTTGTTCAACTAAATTAGCTATTCTTATTATCAAATCAAAAAAACCAAGCTCTTCCCAACGCAAAAACAAACATCCAGAAATATTTAAAGTAAACTTTGTATCTTTATTTTCTTCTAATGCTCTTATAATTCTCAAATAACTTTTTTCTGTAGCTTCTTTTATAAAATCTTCATGACTATTAGCAGGCTGATAACAATGAAGAAAATTTATCCAAATCATAAATTATTTATTAATCCTATACAAAATATTTATAATAAACATATTTACAAATTTTAGTATTTATTTTTTTTCAAAAATTACTTGCCATTACGCTTTTAATTTTAAACTTAATATTAAATCACAAAAAATTAAGTTTGTTTTATTCAATAATATTTTGTCGTGTTTTAGAGTTTAATGGCTTAATTTTTGAAAAAAAATAAATACTAAAATTTGTATCTTCTTATTCTTCTGTATAAAATAAATTATTTATTATCATTTTTTAATTTTATTGCTTTTCTATATAATTTTATATATTTTTTAGCAGGTATCTCCCAAGAATTTGATTCATTCATACATCGCTCAACAATTTTTTTCCAATCATCTTGATACTTAAAAGTTTCTAAGGCTCTGATAATTTCTGCAAACAAAGAAAATTCATCAAACAAAGGAAAAGTAAAACCTGTGCCCTTTTTAGTTCTTGGATTATAATTACTAACCGTATCTTCAAGTCCTCCCACTCGACGAACAATTGGCACACTACCATAACGCATTGCTTTTAACTGATTAATTCCACAAGGTTCATGATGAGAAGGTAATAAGAAAAAATCAGATGCTGCCATAATCAAAGTTTCATCATTAGCATTCTTATCAAAAGACAACCATTTTAATTTTTTTGGATATTTTCTTGCTATCTTTTTTATTTCTTTTAAATAATTTTTATCACCATCCCCTAAAATTATTAACTGTAAATCAAGTTTCATTAATTGAGGTAAAATTTTATTAATCAAATAAAATCCTTTTTGATAAGTAATCCTTGAAGTTGTACAAATTAGAGGAGTTTTTAAATCTTGTGCTAACCCAAATTTTTTTTGAATAAAATTTTTATTAATTTGTTTTTTTTCTATTTCTTTACTACTAAAATTACAAAAAATTTCAGAATCATTATTTGGATTAAAATCATCATAACTAATACCATTTACAATACCAAATAATTTATCTTCTCTATTTTTTAAAATTCTATGTAAATCTTGCCCAAACTTTTTTGTCATTATTTCATCACGATATTTTTCAGATACTGTATTAATCACATCAGCATTTAAAATTGCTCTCTTAATAAAATTAATATATTCAATATCAGGATTATCTAAATGAGGAATTACTTTTCTTCCAAAATCTTTTTTTTCAATTGGCACTTCCCACCAATTTTTACCAAACTGAAAAACCAAATTATGAATAGTAAAAACAGTTACTGATTTATTTAAAGTTTTAGAATAACGAAAATCATTTTTTAAATAATAAGGAATTAATCCAGTATGCCAATCATGACAATTAATAATATCAGCTTTGAATTTTAATAAAGAAATTAATTTTAGAGAAGCAACATTAAAAATTAAAAAACGAGCATTCTCATGATTAGACCCATAATATGCCTTTCTTTGAGAAAAATATTTTTTACATTCAATAAAATAGACTGGTAAACCATGCATAGAAAAACCTCTCCAATAATTAACCATTATACTATCTTTTGAATTCAAATAAATCTTCACATTTTCATAAACAATTTTCAAATCATACTTTTCTTTATTAATTGTCCTACCATACAATGGAGTTATAGAAATAACTTCATGCCCCAATCTTCTAATAGCTTTTGGTAAACTACGAGCTACATCAGCCAAACCTCCTGTTTTTGAAAATGGATGAATTTCCGCAGAAATTGATACTATTTTTAATTTTTTTTTTAAATTTGACATAATTATATTTCATTACTAGCACAAATAGCGGCTGCTAATCCATCAGCCGCATCATCTGGTTTTGGAATTTCTTTTAGATTCAAAATTATTTTTACCATCCTTTGCACTTGCATTTTATCAGCCTTACCATAAGAAGACACTGCTTGTTTAATTTGCAATGGTGTATATTCAATTAATTTTACTTTATTTTGTTTAATTGTCAAAAGCACAACTCCACGAGCATGACCAACAACTAAAGCAGTTTTTACATTTTTACAAAAAAACAACTGCTCTACGGCTACTATTTTTGGTTGATATTTTTTAATTAATTCGTCTAACTCTAAACTTAAAATCTCTAAACGACAAACCAAATCAATATCTGCTTTTGTTTTAATAGATCCATAAGCCAAACAACACAATCTTCCATCTTTCTTTTTTTCAATCACACCAAATCCTGTGTCAGCTATTCCAGGATCTATTCCTAAAATAATATTATTCATTAAAATTATTTTTTTATGGGAGACCTTGCATTGCAAAGTCTCTACTGATTTTATTATTTTATGGGAGACCTTGCATTGCAAAGTCTCTACTGATTTTATTATTTTGTGAGAGACCTTGCATTGCAAAGTCTCTACGGTTTTTATTATTTTGTGAGAGACCTTGCATTGCAAAGTCTCTACGGTTTTTACATTTTAATTATTTAAATTAGAATAATAATCTCCAATATCTTCATAATCATCAAGCATATCTATAAATTTTTCAATTTTTGCTTGTTCATCTTCAGAAAGATTTACCTTTTCTTTGGCTACAAATTCAATTTCTGCTGATTCTGTATTAATATTTTTAGATTCTAAAAAATTTTTAAGCTTATGTAAATCACTCATGTCAGTGACAATACTCAAATTATCATCTTCCCAACTCAAGTCAATAGCTCCAGCATCAATTAATTCTAGCTCAAATTCATCTTTATTATTAATTATTTTATCTAAATTTTCTTTATCTATATCAATAATTCCTTTTTTTTCAAAGTTCCACATTACAGAGCCAAAAGAACCACCAACTTTTGTAAAAATATGTCTTATTTCAGCTGCACTTCTATTCTTGTTACTTGTAATTACTTTAATAACAAACTGCACACCGCAAGGACCAATTCCTTCATAAATTAATTCTTCTATTTTTTCTCCACCAATCTCACCTGTTCCTCTTTTAATAGCTTTTTCAATATTATCTTTTGGCATATTAGCCCCTTTTGCTTTTTCTACAATCATTTTTAAATTAAAATTAGTACTCAAATCTCCTCCTTTTTCTTTGGCTGCGATTGAAATTAAATTAGCTAATTTAGTAAAAACTGCCCCTCGACGAGCATCAGTTGCTCCTTTTTTTCTTTTAATGGTTGCCCATTTACTATGTCCTGACATATAATTATATTGATAAATTATTAATAATATACTTTATATAAAACATAATAAAAGGTTTGTTATAATAAACTAAAACAAACCTTTTAATTTTAATAGAATTTTAAATAAAAAATAACAAAAAATCAATCTTAAAAATCAAATAGATATTTTAATAAGTACTATATCTTAATAAAGGTGATAAAATCCATCTTAAAAGACCTGAAAACATTCCAGTTAAAATCATTAAACCAATAAACATCATAGCAATTCCAACTAATTTATAACCCAAACGACTACCTCCGGGACCAAATATTTTTTCAAAAGAAGATGAACTTCCAAAATTACTAAAAATCCACTCTGATTTATAAACAATCAAAAAACCTAAACCCATTATTCCTAAACCATATAATATAAACATAATTTAAAAAATTTAAATTTTAAAAAATTTTTCTAACTAAATTATACAATAAATTTTCTATTAAAGTCAAAATAAAAAAAATTGTTATTTATTAAAAGGCAAAAATACAATAAATGCTGTGCCTACTCCTAAATCACTATCTACCCAAATTTCTCCTTTATGTGCATCAACTATTGATTTACAAATAGAGAGCCCTAATCCTGTCCCTCCTTCTTTTCTTGATCTTGCCTTATCTACACGATAAAATCTTTCAAAAATAAAATCTATATCTTCCTTTGGTATGCCTATTCCTGTATCAGCAACCTCTATTTCTACTCCTTTATCTGTTTCTTCAACATCAATTATCACATCACCTTTTTCATCAGTATATTTAATAGCATTTCTTAAAATATTTAAAAATAATTTTTCTAATTTTGCTTCATCTCCCATAACAAATAAATTTTTATCAATATTTTTTTTAATTTTTATATTAATGTTTTTTTGTTTAGCTAAAATACGAACTGATTCATAAACTGTTTTTATTAACAAATTTATATTAACAGGTTCATATTCTATTCTTTCTGTATTAGAATCAACATTAGTAAGCATTGTTAAATCATTTAAAATACTAGACATTCTTTTCATTTCTTTGTCTATTAAAAAATAAAATTCTGGTATTTCTTCAGAACAAGCTATTTTTGCTTCTTGAATGGCTAAATCAATATTTCCTTGAATAATTGTAAGAGGAGTTCTTAATTCATGTGATGCATCAGAAATAAATTTTGATTTCAAAACCAAAACATTTTTCAATTCTTTATTTATTTTATCTATTTCTTCTGTCCTATCTAAAACTTTTAATTCCAAAGTTTTATTCAAATTTTCCATTCCTTCCCTCATTAAAACAGTTTCTGTGTTATCTTGAGCCATTGAGATAGCTCCATCTATTTTCTTGTTTTTGTCAAACAAAGGAACAGCAATAATATTTAAAAATTTATATTTTTTTTCTTTTTCAGAAAAATAAGGCATATTATTATAATAGAAAGTTTTACCTTTTTTAAATAATAATTGATATTTTTTAAAAAGATCTTTATTTTTTAAAATAGGTTTTGATTCTAATAAATTAACAATATTTTCTTTAATCAATTTATTAGCAAAATTATTTTTTGAAATAATTTTTCCATTATTATCTAAAACCAAAATACTAATTGGAACATTGTCAATAATTCTTTTATTAAATTCACTTAATCTTTTTATTTCATTTTCTGCTTCTTTTCTTTTAGTAATATCTCTAATAATTAAAACTGCTTGTTTCTCTTGCTCATTTATTTTATTAGGATAAATATTCACTTTATAATAAAGACTTATATTTTTTTTATTATGTTTTGTTTTTATTATTTTAGAAACAAATTTTTCTTTTTTTATTAAATCAATAATTTTACATTCACCAATACCACAATTAAGATTACAAAACTCATTAACAAATAAATTATTATCAAATCTTTTTAAAATATCAGCACAACTTTTATTTTTTATTTTATTAATTGGAATATTTACTTTTTTGGAAAAAGCCTTATTTGCACTTTTCAAAAGTAAATCATCACCAATCACACAAATAGCATCTTGAATAGCATCAATAACTTGTTCATAATGTTTTTTTGAATATTCTATTCTTTTTAAAAGATCTTTGCTCTCTGTAACATCACGAATAATGGATTGCAAACCAACCACTTTTGATTTTTTTATTATCACTGAACTATTTAAACTTACTTGTTTTATTTTTTTATTTTTTGTAATAATTCTAAATTCAAAAATATTTTTTTCTAATTTATTTCCCTTAATTCTAGAAGAAAATCTTTCTACCACATAATTATAATCATCAGGATAAATAACTTGAGAAAAATGCATACCACGTGCTTCTTCCTTTTTATATTCTGTTAATTCAAAAAAAGCATCATTACCAAAAATAAAAAAACCTTTACTATCCAAGATTGAAATAGCATCTTCTGCATTGTTAATTAAACTTCTATATTTTTCTTCATTTTCCCGAAGAGCTAACTCAGCATTTTTTCTTAAAGTCACGTCTTTAACTTTTACAAACCACTCTTCTTTACTTATAAACTGCAAAATATTAAGCTCTACATTTAAAATACTTTTATCTTTTTTTAAAATTTTAATTTCATAATTTAAAGGAGCCTTCTCTCCTAAATTAAGCATCTTTTTATTATTTAATCTTTCATATATATATTTTTCTAATCTTTTTTGTTCTGACTTATAAAAAAGCGATAAAATATTCATTTCTAATAATTCTTTTTTAGAAAACTGTGTCATTCTACAAAGTTCATTATTAACTTCAACAAATCTCATTAATCTTCCATTAATTCTAAAAAAACCGTCTTTTGCTTTTTCAAACAAATTTCTATATCTTTCTTCTGATTTTTTCAATTCATTAAAAAGAATGATATTTGTAATTCTTAAAATCAAACCTTTTACAAAAGATTCTACTAAAAGAATATCTTCTTCTTTTATCCAAGAAGAACATATTTCTAAAAAACCAATAACATCTTTATTCAAAATAAGCGGAGCAACAATTGCATTATTTTTTTCAAAATATTTTTCTTTTTTATGAAAAGACAAAAAATAACCAAAAAGACTATAATTTCCTTGTTCACAATATTTAATTTTTTTTGATTCAAAAACTTTTTTATAATTCTTTATACTTTCAAAATTTATTTTTTGATTTAAAAACTTATCTTGGAGAAAATCATCCTGATCATCTTTGTATCTTATTTGTTTTACAAGTAAATTTTTCCCTTGATCATCAATTACAGAAATAACACAATCCATATTTTGCTTAGAAAAATAATCACTAATTAAAATTTGTAATTCATCCCAAGAAAAATTTTCTTTTTTTTCTTCTATTGTTTTTAAAATTTCTAAAAAAATTTTTTTTAATTTATCATTTTTATTTTTTATATTATTCAGCATAATTATAAATTAATTTTATTTAACACTTTTATCCTGAACCTTATATCCTACATCACGAATCGTATGAATTAGTCTTTTTTTAAATCCGCTATCTACTTTTTTCCGCAAATAACTAATGTAAACATCAATTACATTAGAATCATCAGTAAAATTATAACCCCAAATATGTTCACCAATCATTGTTCTTGTACAAACATGTCCTGGTCGTCTCATCATATAATCTAATAATCTATATTCTTTACTTGATAATTGGATATTTTTGTCTCCTCTATAAACTTCGTGCGTAGCTGGATCTAAAATCAAATCTCCAACTTGAAGTTTGGTTGATTTTACTATTTTTTCACGACGAAGTAAAGCTCTCATTCTGGCAACTAATTCTCCAAAAGAAAAAGGCTTAACCAAATAATCATCAGCTCCTGCGTCAAGTCCTTTAATTCTATCTTCTACTGTATCTTTAGCTGTTAACATAATGATTGGAGTTTCAATTTTTTGCTCTCTTATTTTTCGACAAACTTCCACTCCATCCATTTTTGGCATCATTACATCAAGAATAATAAGATCATAAGTATTAATCAAAGCTTTATCCAAAGCTTCTTCACCATCATAAGCTACCTCTACTGTATAATGCTCCATTTCTAAACCTTTTTTTATAAAACGAACGATTTTTACTTCGTCTTCAACTACTAAAATTGTCATATGTTTTAAAAAATTAATTATAAATATTTGTTTAGATTATATTATAAGTAAATTAAAAAAAAATTAAAAGCCATAACATTTTGTCATGGCTTTTTTGTGTTAAAAAAATTTTATTTGAACCTTAACCACTAATTATTAATAAAACCCTGTTAGCGTTTTTAACTATTTCTTGTCTTTTGTTATGTCGAATAATCCGGTATGTACTGTAAAGCCAAAGTATAAAAACAACAGCCTCCAAATAATGTCTAGTGGGCGGATAATTCACTTTATACATTTCAAAATCAAGCAACATGCCAGATACAATATCCGAAATCATTTGCAAGACTAAAACAGTAAACAAAAGATATAAAATATTAAAAAGACAAGTTTTTAACCTGTTCGGTTTTGACTCTGTTTTTGATTCAGGAATTGATTTATCATTACCAAATCTACGTCGCAACTTGGATACAAGCCAGCCAACAAAATAACCAACAAAATAATACTGTGCGACACCAACAATAAATAGAAGAATTGTTTGTGGTGCCAAATAGGCTAAGGACTCAGGAAAAAACAAATTAGACACAAATATTATAATCCCTCCGAGAAGGGGCAATAATAATGAAGCTGGAAAATGTATAATCATCATCCCGAATAAACCTTCGGATAAATACAGTTCTTGTCGGTTCAAAAACCAATGAGTTAAAAAGAATATCCAAAAAGCCAAATCAAGTCCTCCCAACACTAACCCAACAATTACCGGCAATTTTAAATTTTTTAGTTTTTCTATCATTTCTAATTTTTATTAACTTTATATCCATAAGTTAAGTAAACCCTATCCTCGTCGTCCCCCAAACAACTCAAATGAATATCGACTTGATGCCTGTTGTTTTTCAGTCTTACAATGGTATTACCCATTACTCCTTCTCCTGAATCAGATTCATACTCAAGGGATAATTCATTATTCTCACCGTCCATTGACCGCAATATGCCATACTTAAGATCATGCTCAGCCACCTTGAGTGGATCATGACGCCAGGCCAAAAGTCCCTCCTTATAAAGTGAGTGATAAATATTTAAAAGTTCTCGGCGTTCATTTGGCGTGGAAATTTTAGTAACTGCTCCCGAATTAGCTATCTCCTTCGTTTTCATAAGGGATATTCTAGAACCAAAATCATCAATTCTAATCGGCAAATAAATCAACATAAAAATAACCAACAAGGATAAAACCACATTTTTAAATCCGGTTGCTCCCGCTTTTTTATCGTGTCGATAGTATATCCATATAAAAACAGAAATAACTAAAAAGAAAATTAAAAAATATAAAAGCGGAAAGAAAAAGAAAAACATATAATTTTTTTCAAAATTTTCTAAAAGAATACTGCCAAAGTTATCATGGAAAATATTGCCGGACCGACCGCCGCCCATCCACAATTCGGAAACGGAAATAAAAGTCGAAAACAAAAGTAATGCTCCCCCAACCAGCACCACGCTGAAAAATCGGGAAAGATTTTCGCTGATGATCAATAATATTTTTTTCATAAATATGTTCTTAAATTAATTTAATTCGTCATAATAATTTATTATACCAGAATTTTTTCCTGACAGCACTTCCATATCGTCTGTAACATACATATTCAATCTACTGGTATTTACCGCATTTATAGTTGCGTTCTCAGCCACGAATTTATCCATTTCAATCCAGCAGTCACCTGAATCAATGATTAAATTTTTAGCCGAACCAGACAAATTGATCACGCCTCCCCTGGCATTAAGTTTTAATGTGTCTTCAACTATGATATTACCTTTTATATTAGTAAATCGTTTATTAAGTTCAATATCAACATTATCAACATCGAAATCTACCAGTTCTATGTGCCCACCATCTAAAATAATCTTTTCAATATTGGGCATGATTATTTCTATAACCAAATGCTTAGTACCGGCAGGAAATAATGAATTTTCATTCTCCATTGTCCAAGTTTCAGTATTATAATACGTTTCAAGCTCTGATCTTTTTATTGCCAATGTTTTATCATCAATTTTTTCAAAATCAAGTCCTATCTGGTCATATTGACTGCCCTTAACCGCTATATCAAATTTATTGCCTTGAATAATTTTTATCTCATCAAATTTAACAAAACGTGAAACATAGATATTGTTAAAATCTTTAATATCAAAATTTTCTTCAGTATTATTTTTTTTCATTTCTGCTTTCTTTAATTCAAATTTAGAATCTGTATAAGAAGATAGAAGTAAAAATATCACCAAAGAAATAAAAAAATATATAATCAAACGAGAAGATAATTTTTTATCAAAAACCTTCTTTTTTGGAAAAAATAACATTAAGCCCAGAATTATAACAAAAATTAAGGGAATCAAAACAACAGATAAAAATGACAAAAGTAATAAATAATAAAGAATAACTCCCACCACATCTATGAGTTTAAAATCAACCATCACCATATTAAGCCAAGGGCTTGAGGGATTGAAAAATAAAACTAAGAACACGACCGAAGAAGCTGTTACTCCCAATACACCGATGCTGATAAACAGGCTTCCAAATATTTTTCTGAACGCTAAAATTATTATTGAATTAGGATATTTTTTGAATTGTTCAGATGTCCCCCTGATAACCAAACCGATCAAGCCACCAAAAACTGAAATTCCGAATATAGGTAAAAACAACTGCATCGTTTCAAAAATATCAATAAACTGGCGATAAGCATAGCCGTGGCAAAAATACTCAGCCACCCCCAAAACCAAAACGATTGCAATATTGTTCAGACATGCCCCGATTAAAAGAGTTGGCAAAAATTGGTAACTCTTATTTTTGTTTTGGATTAATATCAATAAGATACCGCTAACAAGAGGCAACATGATAAACAAAACATAAATAGCAGGCACAAAATCAAAAAATATTGAATCAAGTCCTCTGCGGGTTGAAGCTGCTATTAAAGTAATGACCGAATTAAAAAGTAAAATCCAGCTAATTTTTTTTATAATATTTTTTAAATACTCCATATATAAATATAAATAATAAATAACCTATAATAACCCCTAGCGAATTAAGAATAATATCATCAATATCCAATATCCCCGACTTAAAAATGACTTGCAATAACTCCAATATTATTCCGGTAAACAGACCGACTAACAATACTCTTCCCCATTTATTTTTATGATACCGAAGAGCAAACAAGAAACCGAAAGGAACTAAAACGATAACGTTACCCAACAAATTACGCATCGCAATTTTCCATGTCGGCTCGCCAGAAAGATAACCTAAAATTGTTTTGAATGGTATTAAATTGGCATTGGCAATGCTGAATGTTATACCAGGCGGATATTTAAAAACTATGAATCTAAGAATCAATGCAGTATAAATAATTAAAATGATAATTAAATATTTATTTTTCATTTTGCTTAATTAATCAAAAGCGATAAGCAACATGCTTAGTCCGGACAAATTTATTACAATGTAAATTGCCAACAGCCATCTCTTGGCTTTGCTATTATTCAAAAATTTGTACTTCGCCAATAGGCCGACAAGCAAAACACTAATAATAATCCATATAAGATAATTCAAATAAAATGGCTTCCACATTGAAAGCGGGACATAATCGCCACCCATAGCACCGCAAGGAAAAGTAAATATCCGGAGCGGCCAGCCTGCCTCTGAGCAAGCCGTCAAATCCGCACTCATCGGGATACTCCGGCGACTTAAAAAAATTGCGGTCAAAAGTAAGATCGAAGAAAGATTTATAACCCAGTAATAAATATTCCTAACATCGCCTTTCATCGGCTTCCAAATCAAAAACAATATAAGTTGCAGGGCAACAAATATCTTGGAAAACAACATCACGTAAATCGACATAAAAGGCAAAAACAACAGGGAAGAGATTGAAATAAATGGAACTAAATAATCCATATTAATTACTAAATAAACTCAAATTATTGTAATAACTGATCAGTTTGCCTCCGCTACTCATAATAACCCTGACTCTCGGATTTTCACCGCTCCAACCTTCTGGCCAGACATATTCATCATCCTGCCATGACCATTCATTGGCCGCCGGAGAATTGACTGGATCTTTTTTGCTGGGCGTATAAACTAATTCATCTTTTATTGTATCAAAATCAGCCACTCCTCTTTGTAGATAGGTCAGAGCAACTTTTTCTATTTCCGCTTTAGATTTCAATGGAACTTCCAAAGACTCATAATCATAACATTTCATAAAACCATTGCCAGTCGACGCCTGATTCTGGATCTCTTCGGGATAGACTATATGTACTTCAATCACTTGATTTAAATCAACTGATACTTCATATTCATAAACTTCACAGCGGTCATCAATATATTCTTCTTGCTGAAAGACATAAACAGGTCTCTCCCATTCTGACGGCGTATCAATCTTAAAAACACCGTCATCGATTACAGTAGTTTTCCCCACAGTAAAATTAGAAGGGTTTTTGCTCATTGATATATATTCCAATTTTAAATCAGTATTATTCATAAATTTCCTGATTGCCATTTCTGCTTGACTTTTATCTGTTTCGGTTTGTTGGTTTTCAGTTTCAGGCGAAATAATCATATTCTGTAACCGAGTTTGAGTGCAGGCACTTAATAAGATTACAAGTATGAAAAGAAATAATATTTTTTTAAAATGCATAAATTTATATTTATTTTTTAAAAACTTTTATAAATTAATTTAATCCGACAACTTGGTCATTAAAGGGGACTTTATTCGGCAACCAATCTCTCTTGGTCTTGTCTATTATTATTTATATTTTTTAATAAATGTTTATTTAAACTTTCTGCGGTATTAATAATCTCATTTTTATCTTTATATATTGTATGTTGAATTTATTCATATTAAAATTTTGCATATAAATAAAAAGCTCCCCGTCAAATGACGGTCTTGTGACCATCTATGATCCTTTCGAATCATAACCAAGTAAGACATGCAGAATGAGGAGTTCTTTACGCCTTATTTGAATTTATGACCATATCTTTAAAAAAGACAGATCTAAATCGTTATCTATAACATATAACAAAATCGGCAAAAAATCAATAATGTTGACCATTGAAGAATTCCAAACAGTTCAAGAAAGACTGACTAGAAAAACAAAAGCGAGATTTAAAAAGCATAATATTAAGGCTCTAGACTAGCTAAAATTACCAAGAAGCAGAAGAATGGTAATGTCCATGAATATATATATTATCACTGCGGAAAGAAAGTCGATAAAACTTGCTCACAAAAAAGTTATCCATTAAGAGAGGTAAATTTTGAAAAGCAGATCATGGATATTTTAGAGAAAATTGAGATACCTCATGATATTTATGACTGGGCTATGGGTGAATTAAAGCAGGAAAACAATTTTGAAAAAGAAGCAAGAGAAAATATGATACATGCTCACAGAAAAAACTATGATAGAGAAACAAATAAAATCCATAAGCTGATTGATATGAGGGCGGATGATGAAATAAGAAAAGAAGAATACGCTAAAAAGAAAAAAGAAGCCGAGCAAAAAAGAGATTTTGCCGAAGAAAAAATCAGAGAGATAGAACATAATAACAAAATGTTTGTTGAAAAAGCCGAGAGACTTTTTAGCTTTGCCCAAAATGCAAAATTTGATTTTGAAAACGGCGATATAAAGAAGAAAAAAGAGATAATCTTAAACTTAGGGCCAAACCTCCAAATATGCGACAAAAAGCTAATGATTTCCTTGAATTTAGGACTAAAACCTTTTGAGAAATATGCCCAAGGGGCGAGAAAAGAAATGGAAAGCTGATACATACACAATGATCGGAAATCTTTAGGGACTGCTTTTCCTGTTATGAGCGGGTAACGGGAGTCGAACCCGTGTATCTACCTTGGCAAGGTAATGTAATAGCCGTTATACCATACCCGCATTAAAATAATACAATTATTAAATACAAAACTACTAATTATTAATATAAAATAAATAAAAAATTTTTGCAAGACCTTTTTTCAAGCACTTAAAATAAAGAAAATATTAAAAAATTTATTTAAAATTTAAAACTAAAAATTAAGTAACTCTCCCCAATTATCACCTATTTTTACATCTGCTATTATTGGGACTTTTAAAATTACTACTTTTTCCATAATTTCTTTAATCTCTTGCGCAATTTCTTTTACATATTTTTCAGGAATTTCAAACAATAATTCATCATGAACTTGCAACAGCATTGCTACTTCAATACCTTTTTTTCTATATTCTTCTATTTTTTTATCAACTTCAATCATAGCTATCTTTATAATATCAGCCGCACTTCCCTGAATCGGCGTATTGATTGCCATTCTTTCAGCACTTTTTTTTATCATTGGAATTGAAGAGTTAATATCTGCTAAAAATCTTTTTCTACCAAACATTGTTTCTACAAAACCTTCTTCTTGTGCTTTCTTAATCTGAGAATCTAAATATTGTTTTACTTGCGGATAAGCAAGAAAATAATTATCAATAAAAATCCTAGCTTCATTATAACTAAGCCCTGTGGCTTGTGCTAATCCATGTGCTCCTTGTCCATAAAGCACGCCAAAATTAATAGCTTTTGCATCTCTTCGCAAATCTTTAGTCACTTCACTTATAGCAATTTTATTAATTTCTGAAGCTGTGCTTGTATGAATATCAGCATTATTTTGAAAAGCTTTAATCATTTTAGTATCCTCTGACAAATGAGCAGCTATTCTTAATTCTATTTGTGAATAATCAATTGCTAATAACTTATATCCCTCTGGCACAATAAATGCTTTTCTAATCTTCTTTCCAAGCTCCGTTCTAGTTGGAATATTTTGCAAATTTGGATCAGTGGATGATAATCTTCCTGTAGCTGTAATGGTTTGGTTAAAACTTGTATGCACTCTAGCTGTTGTTGGATTAACAAGCAAAGGCAGGGCATCAATATAAGTGCTAACTAGTTTAGTTAATTCACGATAATCTTGAATAAAATGAATTATTTCGTGCTTATCTTTTATTTTTTCTAATTCATCAAAAGCAGTAGAAAATCCTGTCTTTGTTTTTTTTATACCTTGATCAGAAATTTTTAATTTATCAAACAAAATTTCTTTTAATTGCTTTGTTGATTTAATATTAAATTTAACACCAGCTAAATTATGGATTTTCTCTTCTAGCTTTTTAATATCTTGATTAATCTCTTTACTCATTTTAGCTAGAAATTCTTTATCAAGCATAATTCCATTATCTTCCATTTTTGCCAAAACTTTAATCAAAGGCATTTCAATCTCTTGAAATAATTGAAAAAGATTTTTCTCTTTTAACTGCTTATCTAATTTTTCTACTAGTTGAAAAGTGCAATCAGCGTCTTCTGCTGAATAAACAAAAAGTCTTTCTAGCCCAACTTCTTCAAAACTTGTTTTATCTTTGCCCTTGCCTAACAAATCATCTTTAGAAATTTTTTCAAAGCCAAGATTAACAAAACTAACAGCATCAAGATTATTTTGTCTTGTTCCTGGATTAAGTAGGTAAGAGGCTATCATTGTATCAAACTCAACTCCTTTTATTTCTATATCAAAAGCTTTTTCTACAAATCGTAAATCAAACTTCATATTATGAGCATATTTCTTGACATCATTATTTATAAAAACTTCTTTTAATCTATCAATCCAATCAGAATTATCAATTATTTCTTCTTTTCGAGAAAAACTAAACAAATTATTTTCTTGTTTTTTTTCTTTTCTTTTTATTCTATTTTTTAAATTAACATAATAAGCGCATCCCGCATCCCAAGCAAAACTAATTCCCATCAAATTATCAAGCAAAGGATTAACGCCTTCTGTCTCTGTATCAAAAGCAAAAAACTTTTGTTGTTTTAATTTTGAAAAAAAATCATTAAAATCTTGATCATTATCAATAAGATTATAATCAAAATTATTTTTATCTCGCTCAAATTTATCAATTTCTTTTTCTAAAATCAAAGAAGAACTGCTAAACAACTCGCGAACTCTGGGTAGCAATGACTTAAACTCCAGAGAACTTAAAAAATCCAAAACCTGTTTTTGATTAATTGTATGCATTTGTGATTCTTCTAAATCAAATTTGATTGGCACATCTAGTTTTATTGTAGCTAAATCTTGAGATAGATAAGCATCTTCTTTTTTTTCTAATAATAATTTTCTAGTTCTATCTTTTATAGCCAAAGAATTAATATTTTCATAAATTCCATTTAAACTTTCAAATTCCTTCAATAACTCTTCAGCTGTTTTTTGTCCAATACCTTTTACTCCAGGAATATTATCACTTGAATCTCCACAAAGAGCTTTATAATCAATTATTTGCGAAGGATTTATATTGTATTTATTTTTCACCTCTAACTCTCCGAACAAAGAATATTCTCCGATTTTATGACTCATTCTATAAACTTTTGTATAATCATCAATCAATTGCATCAAATCCATATCACCAGTCACAATAATCTTTTCTAAACTATCGCCTAATTGTTTACAAATAGTTCCAATCAAATCATCAGCCTCAAAACCTTCTTGCTCATACAAAGGAATATCAAAAATTTTGATCAATTGTTTAATCAAAGGAATTTGTTGATAAAGTTCATTTGGTGCCTTTACTCTAGTCGCTTTGTACTCAGCAAATTTTTTATGACGAAAGGTTGGTCCTTTCTTATCCATTGCCACTAATAAATAATCAGGCTTCAAATCTTTAATAGATTTTAATAACGCAGACGCAAATCCAAAAACAGCATTTACAATCACCCCATCTTTAGTTTTGATACTTATAGGCAATGCATGAAAACTACGATGCAACAAAGCATTTCCATCAATAATTACTATCTTTTGTTTTTTAGTACTCATTTATTTAAAATCTTATCTTCTATTTTTTTAGTATATCATATTTAATAAAAAAAACCACTAAAAAAGACTATAAAAAAACTTAGTTTTATTTAACACAAAACTAAGCTTTTTATTTCAACTAATTAATTTTTAGAAACTATTCTCCACAACCAGCATCAGTTGATCCACCACTTCCAGCACTTTCAAATCCAAAACCAGGAGCAGGACTTTCTGCTGATAATTCTTGATTACAAGAGTCAGGAGCATTCTCAAATCCAGCACAAATAGTTTTCAACAAAGAAGATGCATCTCTAGCTGAAGAAATTTTCTTTTCATTAATAACCAAATTAGGAGAACCACCTATATCGTATTTAGTATTATCTTCTGCATCTACATTAAATACAGGGAACTGTCCACTCTTCCAAGTGCTTTTATCATTAAACATTTCTGTTACCTTATTAGCTTTATCAGTCTCACTTATACAAGTTTTTAATTTAGCTTCATTAATTTTAGTTGATTTTACACATTCAGCACTTTTTGTTTCATCAGCCAAAAAACATTCTAAATAAGAGACTAATTTATCTGCTTCATTTTTTTGAATACAATATTGAGTTAATTGCTCATCAAGTTCTTTTTTACCATGCATAGCATAATCACAAAATTTCAATTTAAAATCAATCTTATCCCCCAAAGCTTTAACCACTGGCAAAATTCCTTTTTCAATTTGTGTTCCATAAGGACAATGACTCATTACAAATAACTCAACTTTTGGCTTAGCTGTTTTTGGCAAATCAGCCAAAGTTGCCTCTTGTGCTTGATCTGATTTTTCAGTACTATCAGTATTTGTTTTTTCAGTTTCTTCAACATCAATCACTTGTGGAAAAACTTTTTTTCCATCTTTAGTCATATAAGAAGTAATTGTTTGACCTCCAATATTAACTGCTAATTTATACATACCAAATTCTTCTTCTACTTTATCAATAGTAGCTTCAGGTTGACCTGCTTGCACAAAATTTTTATTAATGAATTCAGTAGCCTTAGTCTTAGCCTCTTCAGCCCCTAAAACAACTCCTTCATCTTTGTTTTTTTTGTCGCATCCTGTTACTAACAATACTAATAACAAGCTGAAAACAATAATTTTTTTCATAAAGTTTTATTAGTTTTTGAATTATTTTTCTTATTTAAAAAAATATTAAAAATTAATCCAAAATTATAAATTAATTAAATACTATTAGTAATAAAATATGATAACCATATTTCTTTTTTAAATAAAGACTTCTTTTATCATAAATTAAATCCATGTAACACAAGCCACCTTATCTCCTGCATTTTTAAATCTCATTAATCTTACTCCTTGCGTATCTCTACCACTTTCATTAACAGATTTAAAAGGCAACCTAATAACTTGTCCTTTTTCTGAAATAATAATCAAATCCTTTTCTTGCATACTCTGCTCATTAACGATATAAGCATTAACCAACTTGCCAGTCTTTGAAGTTATCTTAGCTGTCTTAATACCAGATCCACCCCGTCCTTGCAATTTGTAATGACTTAAATCAGTTCTTTTTCCAAATCCTTGAGCCATAATTGACAAAACTTGATAACTTTTTTCCTCTGTTGCTTTCTTAATCACTCCCATCCCTACAACTGTATCATCTTTTTTCAGTCTAACACCAAAAACACCAGAAGCACCTCGCCCCATATCACGAACATCTGTTTCAGCAAAACGAATTGCCTGACCATTAGAAGTTATAAGTTGAATCTCATCTTCACCATTTGTAGGCTTTGCCCAAATCAATCTATCTCCTTGCTTGATCTTAATAGCAATCAATCCTGAACGACGAACATTATCAAAAGAATTTATTTCAACTTTTTTTACAAGTCCTAATTCAGTTGCAAAAAACAAATATTTACTTTTGGAAATTTTATCTAAGGGCAAAATAGAAGTCACTTTTTCATTATTAGCTAATTGCAAAAAATTTACAATAGCTTGTCCTTTAGAAGTTCTTGTAGCCACAGGTATCTCGTATGTTTTAAGCTGAAAAACTCTTCCACTAGTTGTAAAAAACAGTATATCATTATGAGTCATAGTTGTAAACATAAACTCAGCCATATCTTCTTCTTTGGTAGTAAGCCCAATAACACCTTTCCCGCCACGACCTTGAACTTTAAAAGTATCAGGATCAATTCTCTTAATATAACCATCTCTTGTCATCAACACAACTGCCTCTTCATTTGGTACCAAATCTTCAATAGAAAAATCCTTAACTCCACGAGCGACCACCACTGTTCTTCTTTTCTCTTGAAATCTTTCTCCTATTTCAACTAAATCTCCTTTAATAATTTCCAAAACCTTCTTTTCTGAACTTAAAATACCTTGCAATTCTTTGATAAGTTTTAATTTTTCTTTTAATTCATCTTCAACTCTTTGTCTTTCAAGATTAGCTAGGTTTTGTAATCTCATTTCCAAAATAGCCACAGCTTGTTTTTCTGAAAGCTTGAACTTATCTATCAAATTATTTTTAGCAATATCTTTATCTTTACTAGCTCTAATAACTTTTATAACTGCATCTATATTATCTAGAGCAATCTTTAACCCTTCCAAAATATGAGCTCTAGCCAAAGCTTTATCAAGCTCAAACTGAACTCTTCTTTTGATAACTACTTTTCTATGTTTAATATACTCTTCTAGCGCCATTTTCAATGTCAAAACTTTTGGCTGTAATCCATCAATTAATGCTAAAATATTAACATGATAAGTGTATTGAAGTTCTGTCATTTTATAAAGCATATTCAAAACTTTTTTTGGATAAGCATCTTTTTTCAAATCAATCGCAATTCGGACCCCATCCTTATCTGACTCATCTCGTAAATCTCTAATACCATCAATCTTTTTATTCTTAACCAAATCTGCAATTTTTTCTACCAAAACAGCTTTATTCTTTGCAAAAGGCATTTCACTAACAATAATTTGAAATTTTCCTTTTTCATCTTCCACAATATCAGCCTTACCACGCAAGACTATTCCACCTCTTCCTGTTGCATAAGCTTGTAGAATATCTTTTTTGTCATAGATGATACCACCTGTTGGAAAATCAGGCCCTTTTACAAACTGCATCAAATCTTCAACAGTAGCTTCAGGATTATCAATCAAATGCACAGTCGCCTCACAAAGTTCATTCAAATTATGAGGTGGAATATTAGTCGCCATACCAACAGCGATTCCCATTGTTCCATTCAAAAGTAAATTAGGTAATTTAGCAGGCAAAACTTTTGGCTCTTTTTGGGATCCATCATAATTTGGCTGAAAATCTACAGTATTTTTATCAATATCATACAATAATTCTTCTGCTATTCTAGTCATTTTAGCTTCAGTATAACGCATCGCAGCCGCACCATCTCCATCCATAGAACCAAAGTTACCTTGACCATTAACTAATGGATAACGAACAGAAAAATCTTGAGCCAAACGAACCATAGCATCATACACTGAAGCATCTCCATGAGGATGATATTTACCAAGCACTTCTCCAACAACATTAGCTGACTTACGAAATTTAGTACCACTTCTTAAACCAATTGACCACATTGCATAAAGAATACGACGATGCACAGGCTTAAGTCCATCCCTTGCATCAGGCAAAGCTCGAGAAACAATAACACTCATAGCATATTCAAGATAAGATTTACCCATCTCATCACTAATAGGCATTGGCCTAACAAGACCATATTTTGTTTTTGTTTCCTCTGTAACAATTAAATTTTCTTTTAATTCTTTTTTTTCTTCAGAAATTTCTTCATTGTTTTCATTTTCAATTTTTTCTTTATCCATAATGTTTTAAAATAAAAATTTATTTAATTTTTTTAAAAATAAAAATTACTATTCAGCAGTAGAACTTGCTGTAGAACTAGAATTTTCTATTTTTATTTCTTTTTTATCTAAGATATTATTATCTTGACTACTCTGTTCAGTTTTTTGCTCTTGACTACTACTAGCAATCTGATTTAATTTATCAAGTTCTTTTTTAAATTCTTCTAATTGCTGGCTAATATCATTATTAACAAAATAAAAATCATCATTTTCTATATTATCATCTTTTGCATATTTTGCAAAATTTACTTTTAAACTATAAAACCAAGTAACAACAATCAAAAACATAAAAAAAGAAACACCAAACCACATAAAAAAAGTCTTTTTTCTTTCAAGATCATCTAAATTATCAATTTTTTTATTAATATTTTTTCTTTTCATAAAAAATAAAAAATTTTTACATAACTATAATATCAAATTTTAAAAATAAAGTAAACAAAAAGAACTAATTTTTATGCTTATTTAATATAACTAATTTAATCCTTGACAAAAACAACTCATTATTATAATATCTTAAGAAGAAATAAACAAAAAAAATAGAACAATTTTAAAGTTCTATTTTTATATTTTAAATAAAAATATGTCTGATGAAAAAAATATTACAAACATAACAGAAAATTCTAGTGAAATTTCTACAGAAACTGTAAAAAATCCTATAATAAAAGATTTAAAAAATCAAGAAATAAAACCAGGAATGACTATTCGTGTTTTTCAAAAAATTAAAGAACTTAACGCCAAAGGAGAAGAAAAAGAAAGAACTCAATATTTTGAAGGTCTAGTTATTGCAAAAAAACATGGGAAAGAAGCAGGTGGAACAATTACCATAAGAAAAGTATCTGATGGTATTGGTGTAGAAAAAATATTTCCCTTAAATTTACCTTCTATTGAAAAAATAGAAATTAAAAAACAAGCAAAAGTAAGAAGAGCAAAACTTTATTTCTTAAAAAATTCTTACAAGAAAAAATTAAAAGAAACTAAAATTGCTTAAAAAATATTTTATTTACAAATATTTTTAAAATTGTTATTATAAAATTAATATTTAGAAAAAAGCTGAGGTGGTGGAATTGGTAGACACGCAAGCTTGAGGGGCTTGTGGTTTAATTAGCCATGGAGGTTCAAGTCCTCTTCTCAGCACCTAAATATTAGACTTATTGCTTAATAAACTTTGTAACGAAATTTTCAGATTTTGAGGAAATATTTTAAAAAATTTACCAAAATATGGAAATTGCAGTAAAAGTTTATTAAGCGACAAGCCTATTAACTAAGGACGCATAGCTCAGTTGGCTAGAGCACCTCGTTTACACCGAGGGGGTCCTAGGTTCGAGTCCTAGTGCGTCCACACAAATATTATACAAAATAAAAAATTCCTAATTAAATTAGGAATTTTTTATTTTTATCTATAAATTTTATTTCAAAACCTCAATTTCAGCATATTGAACTCCAAACATCCTAGCATGAAACTTACTTTTCATCCAAACATCAACCTTATTAGTATAACGAGAATTCATTCTATCTCTTACAACAAATATTCTATCACCAAAAAGAGAAGGTATTCTAACTTTAGTTCCAAATGGTAAAAAATTAGCTGCTATAGTATCTTCTATATTATGTTCACAAACATTAAAACCAGTAGCTGTAGTACATGGACTATTATCACATTGACCTACTTCTGAATTATAAGCAGTAAGTGATACTTTCTTTTTATAACTAATTTTTAAAGAATCATTTTCTGGTAAATTTTGAGAAAAATTATCATTATTATATATTTCTTCATCTTTTTTTAACTCTTTTTCATTTTCTTCTTGTACTGAATTTATCAAAGTATTTTCTTGATTTAAAACTACACCATCATTAGCTTTACTTTGTGATGGATAAAAACCAAAGTCAAAAATAAAAATTAAAATTAAAAAAAATGAAGTATTTTTACACAATATTTTATTAATTTTACTAATGTTATTACTTTTTTTCATATTTTGCTAATAAAAAATCCCTACTATATATTCTCAAGAATACATTTAGTAGGGATAAATTTATTTATATTTTAATATTAGCACAACACTTAAAAAAAGTCAATAGAAAATAGCTAATTTTTTAAAATATATTTTTAATATTAGCAAAAAATTATTTTTAATATTTTTAACTAAAATGCCACTTTTACATTTTCTCTTTCTTTTTCATCACTTATTTCAAAAAAATCTCTTTCTTTGAAACCTAAAAAATTAGCAATTAAATTTGTTGGAAAAACTTGAACTTTAGTGTTAAAATCACGAACATTACCATTGTAAAATCTTCTTGAAGATTGAATTTTATTCTCAGTATCTGATAATTCTCTTTGTAATTCCAAAAAATTAGTATTTGCTTTTAAATCAGGATAATTTTCTGATAATGCAAAAATAGATTTTAGAGCACCAGAAAGCATATTTTCAGCTTCTGCTTGTGCTTTTGCATCTCCTCCAGCTTGAGCACTCATTGCTTGTGTTCTTGCACTTGTAACTTTTTCTAAAGTTTCAGATTCATGTTTAGCATATCCTTTTACAGTTTCAATTAAATTAGGAATAAGATCATATCTCCTTTTTAATTGAACATCAATATCACTCCAAGCTTCTTCAACACGATTTTTTAACTTTATTAATGAATTATACATTCCTATTAGCATCATAGCTAAAATTGCTATAATTACTAACAAAACAATTAGAATAGTCATAATTTTATATATTAATAATTAATTTTCATTATTCAGTTAAACGAATAGCTTCTTCTAAACTAATATCTCCATTAAAAACTCTTTGCAAAGCTGTTTGTCGCAAAGACATCATGCCTTCTTTAACAGCTACTTCTTTGATTTGTTCGTCAGATGGTTTACTAAGAATAATTTCTTCTATTTTTTTACTAATAACTAAAATCTCATGAAAAGCAACTCTTCCTTTAAAACCTCTATTATTACATTCTTCACAACCTACAGAATGAAAAAATTTTACTTCTTTTTGATTTTTTGGAATATCAAACATATTTAACAAATCAGGAGATGGAATATATTCTTGTTCACAAAATTTACAATTTTTTCTCCCTAATCTTTGTGCTGAAATAAATTTCAAAGCTGATGACAATAAAAAAGGTTCTACACCCATATTTAAAAGACGAACTATAGCACCAGCTGCACTGTTTGTATGAATAGTTGCTAAAACTAAGCTTCCAGTCACTGCTGCTTGCACAGCAATTTTAGCTGTTTCTTGATCACGAATTTCTCCCACCATAATCACATCAGGATCTTGTCTCATCAAATAACGTAATCCTTCAGCAAAAGAAAGACCTCTTTTCGGATTAATATTAGTTTGTCGCACCATTTCTATTTTTCTTTCAACTGGATCTTCTAATGTCACAATACTTCTTTCTTCTATATTTAATTTATTAAGAATAGAAAAAATAGTAGTGGATTTACCAGATCCTGTAGGACCTGTTACTAAAATAAGCCCAAATGGTTTTTTGATAATTTTTTCTATTTCTTCTATTTGTTCATCAAAAAAACCTAAATCAGAAAAACTGCTTAAGCTCATATTACCCTCTAAAATTCTAATAACAACACATTCTCCATCACTAACTGGTAAAACTGACACTCTTAAATCAACATCTTCATATTCATCTTTTCTAAATTTTATGTTACCTTCCTGCGGTCGTGAAAATCCTGTTACGTCAAGATTTGCTATGACTTTTATTCTTGCTAAAATATTATGATACAATCCTAAATCACCTTCATATTCTATTTTTAAAACTCCATCAACTCTATGTCTAATAATAAATCTATCTTTTAAAGGTTCTAAATGAATATCACTAGCACCATTCTTAATAGCATCAAGAAAAATAACATTTACAGTATTAATAATATCTCCTTGTTGTTCTAAAATTTTAGCCATAAAAATTATTTTTAAAAAATAGTTTAACTTAATTTTATAATAACAAAAAAATAAAAAATTTACAATTTTTTTTACAATATTTCAATCTTAATATTTTTTCCTCTTGCTTTTACAAAATAAAAACCTGTTAGCAAAGAAATCTTATTTAAAAAATCATTTAAATCTGAACAATTATAATCAAACTTATCTAAATCTATTAAATCTATATTTTCTGGAATATTTTTTTCAAAAACTTTTTTGTCTATTTTTTTATTTTTTAAAAATCTAATCAAAGTCGTTGGGCCATTACTGTCTTTTAATTTACAAAAAAAATCATTTTCTTTTTTTAATTTTTCTAAAATTTTATTATCTTCTTTATGTCTACCTATAACTGTTAATATTTTTTCATCTTCTAAACTAAACCAATAGACTCTTCCGTTTTTTAATAATTCAACATCTTCATATGAGCAATCAGGCCAATAATCAAGCATCTTTTTTAATCTTTGACAAAACACAGCATCTGTTAAAATACATCCACCAGCAGGAGGATTGTAATCAGTAATTTTAAATTTTTCTATTAGTTTTTGTTGTTCAGATCTGGTTCGCCCTTTAATATCATACAATTTTTCTCTATCAACTACTCCATTTTTTTCTACTTCTGTTTCAGCTAAACATTTGGCTGATAATGGTCGCAAAACATCTATTCCTGTTATTTTTTTGATTTTTTCTAAAGCTTCTTTATTCTGAGAAAAAGGTCGCTGTCCCAAAACTTCTCCACTAGCAATAAAACAAAAATTTTCTTTTAAAGCAATATCACCCGCATAACGAATCATTGTTGAATGACAATCAATACAAGGATTTAAATTTTTTCCATAACCGTTAATTGGTTTTTTTACTAAATCTAAAATATTTTTATGAATATCAATTATTCTTAATTTTATATTATTTTTTTCAGCTACTATTTTTGCTTTTTGTTCATCAAAAAAATTTGAAACAAAACAAATTGCTGTAATTTCAAAATCTTGTTCTTCTAAAACTTTTACAGCTAATAATGAATCAAGTCCTCCTGAAAATAAAACTAAGGCTTTCTTTTTCATAAAAATTATTTACTTATATTAAACTTTGTAATAGTAAAATATGACAATATCTTTTATTTTTTTTCTTTTATAAAATGAATAATTGTAGGAAGAACTGATAAAAAAATTATTAATAAAATAATTGGCAATAAATATTTATCAACCCCAGGAATTACTTTTCCTAAAAAATAACCTGCTAATGTAACTCCAAATGACCAAAAAAATCCTCCTACAATATTATATTTAATAAATTTTACATAATTCATATTTGCAATTCCTGCTATAATAGGTGCAAAAGTTCTTACTATTGGAATAAATCTAGCTATAATAATAGTCTTAGCTCCATTCTTCTCATAAAATCTTTCTGTTCTAATTAAATTTTCTTTTTTAAAAAATATAGAATCTTCTTTTTTAAAAATAGCTGGACCAACTTTTCTTCCAAAAAAATAACCAACACTATCCCCTGCTACAGCTGAAACAAAAATCATAAAAATTGTTAAATAAATATTAAGAAATCCTTGAGAAGCTAAAAAACCTGCAGTAAACAACAAACTATCTCCTGGTAAAAAAAATCCAAAAAACAATCCAGACTCAGCAAAAACAATAGCAGTTATTCCAAAATAACCTATTGTTTTAATCAATTCTATTAAATCTATATTTATTAAAAAATCCATATTTATTAAAAGTTAAAATTTAAGATATTTTTATTCTAGCAAGATAATTTATATTTATCAATGTAAAAAACCCGACAATTTATTACAAATCATCGGGTTTTTTCTATATTAATTTTTCTATAATCTCCGCTTCTGTTAAAAGCGGATCTTCTTTTATTATTTTTTTTATTATTTTTTCTATTCTTCTTATATTTCTAATATAATTTTGCGTAACTTGTGGCCAATCAAAAGGATCCTCTCTTTTTATGGAACAGCCTGCATTATATGCGGCTAACAAATAATCAGAAGCTAATTTTTTTTGACCTCTTTTGTAATATTTTCTTCCTATTCCGTATGATCCCCTAACCTCATTATCACAAAGCCATAGCTTTGTTAAATAAAGATAACGAATGGCCGAGTGAAGCTTATGATCTGGGTTTTCTTTTAAAAAATTTTTTAATTTTTGAAAAGAATTTTTACTTAGTTTTGTTGAACCAAAAAAATATATTTTATAACTATTTCTAAGTTCATCTAAAAAACTAAGAGAATCATTATAACCAAAAACATCTTTGATTGATATATTTGTTAATTGCCAGATACCAGAATCAACATCTATATCATTCCCTGATTCTTGTATCTTTTGAGCTATATTTAACTCACGATACAAAACATCTTTTGGAATACCAAAATCTTTTTTTAAATAAAGAATTTCATAAGCATAAAGACAAATATTAATATTTCTTTCTAGCTCATTTTCTGCTTTTGAAATAAGATCTTGATAAAAAACTTCTTTTTGAAAAATTATATTTTCTTCTTGAGAAGAATATAATAATGAATCAGAGGCAAAAACAAAATTAATGTTAAAAAAAATAAAAATAAAAGTAAAAAACCTTATTTTTTTATTAAACATTCCTTAAAACTCCTTTTGAATTTTAGAAAAGTTAAAATTTTTTGAAAAGTTAATATAGAAGGATAACTATGTTATTATTTTTTAACTAATAAACTAATTTTTAGTTTATTCACAGCTAAATTGAGTTATCTTATGTTAAGATAACATATTTTTTAGTTACTGTCAAAAAAGGTTGACAAGATTTTTGTTTTGTGGTATAGTGGGGGAATAAAATTGGTCTTTGACAAATTAAATAAACTAAATAAAAGGAGAAAATTATCATGGCAAATAATCAGCAACAAAATAACCAGAATCAAGATAATGTTGTTTTTAAGCTTGAAAAATGCAACGCTACAGTAAGAGAACAAACATACGGAGTTGAAGTAGAAGCGTCTGTTCTAGTTGATAATAAACCGAAACAAGATGTTGAAGTTAATTTTTTGAAAATTGGAAAAGCGACTGAACATCTTGGAATAAGAAAAACGAACAAAAAAGGAGTTGTTCGTATAAATATAGGAGGAGAGCTTGATGAAGAATCAAAAGACGTAAAAATTGAAGCTTCAATTTCAGAGCAAGGTAAGAAAATCAATAGGCATATTGATTTAACTTTTCCAGGAAAAGTTAAATCTTATGTTAAAAAAGTGGAAATAAAGAAAGTTGGAAAAGATGGAAAGTATTTTATAAATATACAAACCATCAACAATAGTGGAGTTGGCGTTAAATGTGATATAATTTTTACCCAAGAAAGTGATGAGGGTTGTTGTATAATTCCTCAAAGCATTCCAGGTGCAAAATATTTACATAAAAGACAAGCTATTATTCCCACTGATGATGAAGGATTTTTAAGTATTAAGCTAGAAAAATTTACAGACAGAAAAAGAGCTGTCTTGGTCCAAATTAAAAACACTGATGTTGATAAATTAGTTGAGCTGAATGGTCCTGATGATGTTGTTTATTATAAAAAAGATGAAGGGTTTTGGGAAACTATAAAAAGAAACTTCTTTAATTAAGGAGATTAAAAATGACTATAAGAATAAATGAAGTTGATCAAAATGGCAATACTGTTATAAATAATAATAGAAATAACGGTCTTGTTGGATTTTTTATTTTTGTTGGGGTTTTAAGTTTTTCAACAATAATAAATATAATACCAGGAATAATTTCTTATATTTCTATTCTATCACTAATTTTTATAGTAATAGTTATATCTGCTATAAAATTTAAAGTTGTTGGTCAAGCTATTGGTCTTAGTGTTGTCTGTGTAGCAAAAGATAATAATAAACAATTAGCTGTAATTGGTATTTGTTTTATTATTTCTTTTATAGCTATGATAAAATATGGCTTTGGCGAGCCAGTTTTTGTCTCTAGCTTTCGTCATTATAAAGAAATCATTAATGAAAATTATGATGAAGAAAAACAAAGAAATTTTAATAAATTTCTTTATGGTAGAGATTTTGCTTTAACTGATTTAGAATTAAAAATGTTAAAAGATTATTTAGTAAAACATGAAACTAATTATCCAGCACTAACCAGGGAGGAATTTTCTGGAATTTATAAAGAAGAAGATATTGAAGATGCTTATGTGGAGAGGATGGCAAATTGGTCAAGGTTTAATCTTTTTATATCAAAAGAAGATTTTAAAAAATATTCAGATAATCTTGAAAAAGATAAAGTCTGGAAAACAAATTGGGAAATGAAAGAAAAAGCAAAAAATAAAAATACAACAAGAAAAACATGGATTTTTGTAAAATTAACAATAATGTTTTTCTTTATGTTTATCATTTACACTCCTTTTGCTTTCAGCGATGAAATAATTGGTTTTATTGATAATGTTATTGAAAAAATAAGGACAATGAATGATGAAGTAGAAACACAGGTAAGGCCAGATACAGCTACCGGGAATAATGAAAGAAGTGGTAGCACAGTAATGACTGGAGTAAAATGGTTAAGCGATGTTTTCTCTGGAGATTTAATAATAAAACTTCTTCAGAGTATTACAAAAATGTTGAGATGAAAATTAAAATAAAAAGGAGAAAAAAATGACAACAACAACAGCAACAGAAAATTATGGTAGAAGATTTATAAGAGCATTGATATATGGATTTTTAAGTGCTTTATTCCTCAGAATTTGTTTTCCTATACCAATAATGCCATTAACTCTAATTGTTGTTTTTATTGTTTTTTTGGACATGTCTTTTGAAAAGCTAGAAGAACCAAGCGCTTTAAAAAGATTCATGGTAAAAATTTTTCCTCTACTAGGTGCCATTATCATTTATATGGGGATTAGAATTATTGTTGGTTTTATTTTTTCAGCACCGTTTTCTGATGTGCTATCAATAATAGATAAAAATGGTTTTTCTGCTATTAAAACGATAATACCAAAAGAAGTAATTCTTGAAATTGCTTTTTCTTTTACTGGAGCATTTATTGCTTATCAAACAGTAATAAAGAAAAAAGTTTTGTTTTTTTACTTTTTTGGTTTTATTTCACTTTTTATAGTTTTGTGGATGCTAAAACAACCGAATCATTATGAAGCAGTAATGAGGAGCTCAGAAGCATCAATAAATTATAATGCTAGAAATTTAAATTTCAATTCTGCACAAAAAGAAATTGAAACTGGCATGATAATTGCTGAAGCAATTCAAGATATACCTGAAGAAAATATAAAAAAAGGTGATCGTATGGTTTATGACAGAAATGATAAGATTACTTGGGAGGGCCACGAAGGAATGATTAAAATCATTCTTGAAAAAAATGGGAGATTTAATGGTAAAGAAGTTTTTGTTCCTAATCGATTTATAAAAAAAATTGAAAAGGAAGAAAGGAACGTAAAAGAAGAAAAAGAAACAAAAAGTTTTAAACAATCTAAAATAAAAACCTATAAAAAAGGAGAAAAAGCTGAAATAGATTTATCTACTGGGGAGTATAGCGAAAAAATTTATGTTGCCAATAATACTGTAACAAAATTTCAAAGCCTTATAAACCCTGGTCAATATGAAATTATTTCAGGGAATACTATAATAAAAGTACATGAAAAAGAAAGTATTCCCGATGGTTTATATGCCTTTCAAATAAAGGCTATAAAAGATGTTAAAATAATTTTAACTTTCTTTTGAAATAAAGAAAGTTAAAAAATAAATAAGAGGAAAAAAATTTTTCCTCTTTTATTTTTTTTAAAAATATTATATAATATAATTATAAATTATATAAAAATTTATATATTATATATATGAACAAATTATTAAAAATATTAATTATATTATTATATATATTTATATTCACGAACAATCAAGTTTTAGCATTATGCATGCAAGACACAGGATCAACAGAAACTTGTTCCAGTCTTAATAAAACTGAATGCAACGCAAAATCAGGATGTTATTGGACAGATATTACAGAAACTCAAACTGACGGAATAAGTGATTCAGGAAATAATAGTGATGGCTCAAGTCTTTCTTCTCAAAAAGTCACCTTCTCCAACCCTGTCGGAAAAGACCTAGACTTTAATCAAGTCATCGGAAAATTCATTAATGCAGTCTTGGGGCTAGTTGGATCAATAGCTATTTTACTCTTTGTCTATGCTGGATTTCTCTGGATGAGCTCCCAAGGAAACTCTGACAAAATAGAAAAAGCTAAAAGTATTTTAATCTGGAATACAATTGGGATCTTTATAATATTTAGTTCTTATGCTATAGTTAGATTTATCCTTGTTAACTTAGGATAAAATTATTTTAATAAACTTATGAAAATTTTTAAAATAGCTTTTACTATTATAGCTATATTTATCAATACTTTAATTGTCAAAGCTCAGAATATAGACCTAGATAATCCCCTAACAGGAGAACATGATAGTCCAACCGTTAATGCTATTATAGGGATAATTATCAAAGTCATTTTAGGACTTGTTGGATCCTTGGCCTTATTGATGTTTGTTTATGGAGGATTTACTTTTATGCTTGCTGCTGGTGCTAGTGACAAAATTCAAAAAGGAAAAGACATACTTCTGTGGTCAACAGTTGGTTTGATCGTTATCTTCACAGCTTATGCTGTCCTTTTCTTTGTTTTACAAGTATTTGATAATCTTGGATAAAGCTCTTATTGATTTTTTATTTTGTATTGTATATAATAATATAAATTCTGAATTTAAATAATAATATAAAAATTTATGGAAAATAATGACAACAAGCTTGATATGGAAACAATTAAGCAAATTAAAAAAGATTTACTAAAAAGAAAAAATGATATTTTAGCAGAGTTAAACGATATTTCTGATAGAACTAATCATAAAGTAAAATTTCCAGAATATGGAGACAAAGCTGATGAAAATGCTCAAGAAATTGATGAATATTCAACTAATCTAGCAACTGACAAGGTTCTAGAAGAAACTTTGCGAGATATAGATCAATCATTAGAAAGAATAGAAAAAGGAACTTATGGTGTTTGTAAATACTGCCACAAAGATATTGGCAAGAAAAGAATGTTGGCTCGTCCAGTGGCTAGTGCTTGTATTGAATGCAAAACTAAACTTCAAAAAGTTGTTTAATTTTTTTATGAACTTTTTTAATAAAAAAAAAATAGCAATTTTAATCTTTGCTATTTTTTTTGTAATTCTTGATAGATTTTTTAAAGTTTTAGCTATTTTTTACCAAAATGAAGAATTTCAATTATTAGGAGATTTTTTAAAATTTAATTTTACAAAAAATTATAATATTGCTTTTTCACTACCTTTATCTGGACTTTTTTTAAAAGTTTTAATATTTTCTTTAATAATTTTTTTACTTTTTTTTGTTATTCATTTAATCAAAAAACAAGAAAAAAACCAAGCCATCTGGCTAACAATTGTAGTAATAGGTGCTATAAGTAATTATGTAGATCGTGTGCTTTATGGATATGTTGTGGATTATCTTGATATGAAATATTATACAGTTTTCAATTTGGCTGATGTGATGATTGTGGGAGGAATTAGTTTTTTTATTTTTTTAAATTTAGACAAAAAAGGTTAAACAAGATGTTTAACCTTTTATTTTTTTTACAAAATAAGCGACTATTTTGTACTACAATGTAAAAAAGTCAAGACTATTTTGTATTTTACTGTAAAATAGTCGGATTTATTTAAATTATACCTATTTCTCTTTTATCTTTATCAATATATTTAAACTTAAAATTAATTATATTTTCAAAATTTTTTAAATATTCTGCAACATTTTCTGGCCATTCAATTACGCAAACAGTTTGTCTTTCATTAAACAATTCTCTTACTCCCAAAATTTCCAAATCATTCCCTGCTAAACGATAAGCATCAATATGGCATAATTGCTTAATTTTATCATTATTTTCTGTTTGATAAATTTTCATAATCACAAAAGTCGGACTAGTTACTGTTTTTTTTATATTCAAAGCAAGTGCCAAACCTTTTGTAAAAGTAGTTTTACCAGCACCAAGATCCCCTGTTAAACAAATTATCTCTCCTCCTTGCAAATTTTTTACAAAATTTTTTGCAAACTCAAAAGTTTCATCTTCAATATTTGTTATTATTTTTTTAACTTCCATAAAAATAAAATAATTAATTTCCAATATATTAAAAACTTATCATAATTTTAAAAAATATGCTATATTTGTATTGTAATAAAAAATTTAAAATATCTCATCTATGCACAAATATCACAATAGCAGAGCTCATTTAACTGCTTTTTTATACAATCAATATAATGATCTTTTAATTGCAGATAGTTTCAGAATGTTGGCCTTATCAATGATTTCTCTTTTTATTCCTATTTTTTTATTAAAAAACAATTTTTCCATCCTAGAAGTTGTTTTTAGTGAATTGATTTTATTGATTAGCTGTATTGTTTTTCATTATTTTATTTTAAAAAGAGTTGGTATTATTGGAATTAAAAAAACTTTAATTTTAAGTTATTTTTCAAATATTGGTTTATTTATAATAATGTATTATCTTGATGTCTTAGTAAATGATTTTGGAAAAATATTTTTTTTAGCTTTAATTATTTTTTTTAATAGCATTTCTAGTGCTCTTTATTGGTCAGCACATCATATTTATTTTTTACAATCAATCTCAGGTAATGAAGGTAAAAAATTAGGAATTCTTTTAAGCATTCCTTCCTTAGTTGGAATTATTAGTCCATTATTAGGTGCTATCTTAATTGATAAATTTAATTTTCAAATAGCTTTTTTATTTAGTGCTATTTTCATGATTATAGCTTCTGTTTGTTTATTTTTTACTGATGACATAAAAGTTAAAGTTCATATGGAATGGAAAGAAATTTTTTCTTTTTCTAAAAAAAGAAGAAATTTTATTTATTTTATTCATGGAGTCACTTATTTGGCAACTAGTTTTTTATGGCCTATTTTTCTTTTTTATTCATCAATCAAAATAATATCTATTGGCATTCTTTCATTTTTTTCTAACTTTTTTTATTCTTTAATTGTTTATTTTGGCGGATCAAAATCTGACTCTGCTAATTTTAGTAAATTTGGAAAAGCAGGAGCTGTAGGTCATGGTCTTTCTATTATATGTAGAGCAATATCTGAAACGATTTTTACTTTAACTTTTTTTCAATCACTTGGTGGACTTTTTGGAGGACTTCTTCATGTTGTTCTTGATTCAAGATTTTTTAAGATATCTCACAATAATATGGCTAATATGATTATGAATAGAGAGTTATATATGCATCTTGGAAGAATTTTTTTAATCATTGTTTTAATTTTGTTTTTAGAAATTTTCAATACACCCTTGAAAGCTTTTACTGCTTGTTTAATATTTTCTGGTATTTTGACAGTTTTTTTGAATTTAATTATAAAAGATGATATGTTTGATTAAATAATTTAAATAAAAAAATATTAAAATTTATAAATTTGGGAATTTTCTTTTTTTCAAAAATTACTCGCCATTACGCTCTTAATTCAAAACTTAATATTAAATCACAAAAAATTAAGTTTAATCTATCCAATAATATTATGCCGTGTTTTAGAGTTTAATGGCTTAATTTTTGAAAAAAAGAAAATTCCCAAATTTATAAATCTTCTTATTATAGATATAAGTTTATTTAAAAAAATGCCTAAAGAAACTTCTAAAAATCAAATAGAATTAATCAAAGAATTGTTAAGAAAAGATTACAAGAATGAAAAAGAAATAATGAGAGAAAAAAGAAAATTAGCAAAAAAATATCAAGAAGAAATTATTTCCAATTCTCAAATACTAAAAATATACAAAGAGCTTATTACTAATAAATTTTTAAAATCTAATAAAAATTTAGAAAATTTATTAAAAAAAAGAGCTGTGCGAACTATTTCAGGGATAGCACCTGTGGCTGTTTTGACAAAACCTTACAAATGTCCTGGAAATTGTGCTTTTTGTCCAACAGAAAAAAATGTTCCTCAAAGTTATTTATCAAACGAACCTGCTGTAATGCGTGCTATTCGTTGTAATTATGATCCATACATTCAAGTAAAAGACAGATTAAAAGCTTTAATCGCCAATGGACACAATCCTACAAAAATTGAATTAATTGTTATTGGTGGTACTTGGAGCTATCTTCCTGAAAATTATAAATATTGGTATATTGCTAATTGTTTTAAAAGTGCTAATGATTTTGGCAAAAAAAAATCAACTCAAATAAAAATTTCTACTTCAATTAAAAATTTAAAAAAATTTTTAGCGAAAGAACAGAAAAAAAATGAAAAAACAAAATATCAACTTATTGGTCTAACACTAGAAACTCGTCCCGATTATATAACAAGCGAAGAGCTAGAACAAATGAGAGAGCTTGGATGCACTAGAGTAGAAATCGGAGTGCAAGCAATTGATGATGAAATTTTAAAATTAAACAAAAGAGGGCATGGGGTAGTTGAAATTGTTCAAGCTACAAAACTTCTTCGTGATTATGGTTTTAAAATTACTTATCATCTAATGCCAGGTCTTCCTGGATCAAGTCTTGGAAAAGATTTAGAAATGTTTCAAACATATTTCAATAATGAAAATTTCCAACCTGATCAAATAAAATTTTATCCAACAGTTGTCACTAAAGGCAGTCTTCTTTATCAATGGTGGAAAAAAGGAAAATACAAACCATACACAGAAGAAGAGTTACAACAACTAATTATTGATTGCAAAAAAATCGTTCCTCCTTATGTTCGCATTATTCGTTTGATTCGTGATATTCCTGGTGAATCAATTATAGCTGGAAACAAAATAACAAATTTAAGACAAATTATGAAAGACAAAGGTGTTATCTGCCAATGTATTCGTTGCAGAGAAATAAAGGATGGTATAATAAAAAAAGAAAATTATGATTTTAAAATTATTCAATACAAAGCATCCGCTGGTCAAGAATATTTTTTGAGTTTTGAAGATAAAATATCTAAAAAATTATTAGCTTTTTGTCGTCTTCGTTTGCCTGACAAAAACTTTTCATCACTTAACTTCAAATTTCTAAATACTTCTGCTATAATAAGAGAATTACATGTTTATGGAGCATTGGTTTCTCGTGGTGAAGATAAAAAAATACAACACTCAGGGCTTGGCAAAAAATTATTAGAAGAATGCGAAAAAATAGCTATTAAAAATAATTTTTCAAAAATAGCTATTATTTCTGGAGTTGGTGTTCGTAATTATTATAGAAAAAATGCTTACAAATTACATAAAACTTATATGATTAAAAAATTATGCGAGAAAAAATAATTAGTTTACAAAATATAAATATAAAAAAAATCATTAAAATGAAAAAAGCAAACAAAAGGAAAGATGATTTTTTAATTGAAGGAGCTAAAGAATTAAGTCTAGCTATTATTTCTGATATAAAAATTAAAGAAATTTATTATTGTCCTGAATTTAATTTTGATAAAAAAATTTTAAAACAATTTAATCAAGATATTTTAATTGAAGTTTCAAAAATTGTTTTTCAAAAAATTTCTTTAAGAGAACATCCTGATGGTATTTTAGCAATTGCAGAAAACCAAAATTTTTCTTTAGCTAAAATAAATTTACAAGATATTTCTTCAATTATAGCTCTTGAAAAAGTAGAAAAACCTGGAAATATTGGAGCAATTGCACGAACAATTGATGCTGTTGGAAAAACTTTATTAATTTTAATAAATCCTCAAACAGATTTTTTTAATCCTAATGTTATTAGAACAAGCAGGGGCTCTATTTTTAATATCAGCAAAGCTCTTTGCACTAAAGAAGAATTTCTAGATTGGATAAAAAATAATAATTTAAAAACTTTTGCCACAACTGCTTCAACTAACAAAAATTATACAGAATTAAAATATGAAAATAAAAATGTTTTTTTATTTGGCACTGAACATGAAGGATTAAGTAATGATTTATTAAATATAGCTAATGAAAAAATTAAAATACCAATGAATGGAAAAATTGATTCTTTGAATGTTTCAGTAAGTTCAGCTATTATTTTATATGAAGTTTTAAGACAAAAAAATAAACAATTGTAATTTTTTATTTTTTTGCTATGATATTAATACTATTAATTAACATTTATAAATAAATTTATGGATTACAAAGAACTATTGAATTTGGGTCTTTCTGAGAAAGAAGCTAAAGTTTACTTATCTTCTCTAGAATTAGGTAAAGATGTTGTGCAAAATATTGCAAAAAAAGCTAATGTTAACAGAGCGACTACTTATGTTATTATTGATAGTTTAACCAAAAAAGGTTTAATGAGTTCTTTTTTTGAAGGTAAAAAACAATATTTTTATGCCGAGTCTCCTGAAAAATTAAATCTTCTTTTTAGAGAAGAAGCTATGTCTATTCAGCGAAAACAAGAATATTTGGATAAATTATTACCAAATTTAAAAGCGTTAAATATTAAAAATCAAGAAAAGCCTGTAGTTAGATATTTTGAAGGAAAAAGAGGTTTACGAACAATGAATGAAGAATTTTTTTCTGTAAAACACGATGAAGAAGTTAGACATATTTTTTCTCTTGATTTACTTAATACTATTTTTACAAAAGAAGAAAGGGCTTATATGAAAATTCAACGAACTAACAAAGGTGTAAAATCTAAAGCTATTGTTAATGATGACGATGGTCTTATTTATAATACAGATGAAAAAAGAATGATAATACCTTCAAAAAAATATGAAATAACTAGTGATATAGCTCTTTTTGGAGACAAAATTAGAATTGCCACGCAAAAAGGTGATTTATTAGGAATGATTATTGAGAACAAAGAAATTTGTAATACTCTTAAAATTCTTTTTGATTTAGCAATTGAAAATTTAGAAAAAAAAGAAAAAGACTAACCTATTTTTTAAAAAAAGATTAGTCTTTGTTTTTTTAGGATTTATATTTTAAATAAATCCTTTTTTTGATTCTTTTTCATTCAGTCCCCATAAGGCACCTCCTTTTTTTAAAAAAAAATCTTTTATTTTTCCTGGTTAAAACAATTTTTAACCTAAGAAAAGTATATAGATTATTTAAATATTTGTCAATATCTACTGACAAATAGCTTTATTTAATTAATTTTAAGACTTCATCCCTTTTTTCCTCCATTATTTCTTTTGAAATAGCCTCTAAATTTAGCCTAATTTTTGGTTCTGTATTAGATCCTCGCACATTAAACCAAAAATTATCATATTCCACAGTCACTCCATCAAGCTCACTTATTTTAGCATTACTATATTTTTCTTTAAGTACTTGAAAAACTTTTTCCTTACTATCAACTATTCTATTTATTTCTCCTGAATGAAAATATTTTTGATATTGTTTTATATATTCAGATACTTTCATATTTACCTGAGAAAATTCTATTAACATTTTAAGAGTAACAATCATAGGAACTTCAAAACAACCAATATCCATATTCAAGAAAAAATGACCACTAGATTCTCCTGCAAAATAAGCATTTTCCTCTAAAGCTTGCTCTTTAATTAAAGAATGCCCTACTCGAGTAACAATAGGGATTCCTCCATTTTCAATAATCAAATCATAAGTTATTTTTCCAGGACGAATATCATAACAAACTTTTGAACCTGGTTTGTCTTGCAAAAATACTTTTGCTAACAAACCTCTAATAATTGACTGATTAATGGTTTTTCCAGTATCATCAACAAAAAATATTCTATCTCCATCACCATCAGTAGAGATTCCTAAATCAGCGCCAACTTCAAGGACTTTTGCTTGCAAATCTTTCATATTTTCTTCTTTTAATGGATCAGCTTCGTGTGCTGGAAAAGTTCCATCTAATTCATAATTCATTTCAATTACTTCACAAGATGGTAAATGTTTAAAAAGTTCTTGTAAATATTGACTTCCCATTCCATTAGCCGTATCAATCACAATTTTCATTTTTTTAATTTTTGATAAATCAGAAAAATCTAGCTCATATTTAATTTGATCAACCAAACAATCTTTTTTAAGTTCTATTTTACCTTTTGTTTCACTTATTTCAAAATCATCTTCTAATATAAAATCTCTTAAAGTATAAATTCCTGAATCTCCACTAATCGGTCCGGCTTTAGCTCTAGTCATTTTAAAACCATTATATTCTTTTGGATTATGAGATGCTGAAACCATAATTCCACCATCATATCCATAATTAGCAACTGCAAAATAAAAAGTAGGAGTAGAAGCTAAATTAATATCAATAACATTAACTCCAGAATCTATTAGTCCTCTAATTAAAAAATTTTTTAGATAAGGAGAAGAAACTCGCATATCACGAGCTACTACAATAGTAAGATCTTCTTTATAATTTTCTTTTTTTAATAATTTTGCATAAGCAAGTCCTAGCTTGTATGCAAACTCATCATCAAAGTCTACATTATAAACACCTCTAATGTCATAAGCTTTGAATATTTCTTGGTTTAACATTTTTTTTTAAAAAATTAAGAATTAAAATTTTATATAAGCGAAGCTCCTATTGCTCCTGCATATTTTCCAATCTTACTTTTAACAATTTTAATATTTTTTCTTGACTCTTGCGAAACAATATTTTCCCTCATTGTTTTATTAGTCCTATTAAAAAACAAATCACTTGCCTGAACAGCTCCTCCGCCAATCAAAATAACCTCAGGATCAACTAAATTAACAATATTTGCAAAAGCTTTTCCAAAATAATCACCTAATTCCTCAAAAGTTTTTTGTGCTAAAGCATCTCCTAAATAAGCTTCATCTGCTAAAATTTTTGGATTATTCTGAGTTAATTTATGATAAGCTTGTTCTAATTTTATATTATTATCAAAATCTATTAATATTTCTCCTGGTTCTCCTGCTCCACCATTAAATCCGTTATAAATTTTTCCATCAAAAAACCAAGATCCGCCAATACCTGTTCCTATAATAATAGCATAAACATTAGTATAATTTTTCACTGCCCCAACAAACTTTTCAGCCAACAAAAAACAATTAACATCATTATCAAAAGCTATTTTATAGTTAAACAATCTTCCAAAACAAACAACTAAATCAATATTTTCAATAATCGGTATGTTTGGCGCACAAAAAACTTTAGTCTTTTCTTTGTTCATTGTACCTGCCACTCCAACACCTATTTTAGAAATTTTTAATTTGTGTTTTTTTGCATAATCTTCCAAAGGCACAACTAAAGCTTTTAACATTACTAAAAATTTTTCTAAATTGTCTGTTGGAGTAGCTAAAGTATAATCAGCTAAAATTTTCTTGCCATCAAACAAAACTCCAGCCATCTTAGTCCCCCCAATGTCTATTCCTATTGTATATTTTTTTTCCATAATATTAAAAATTAATCTTTACAATAATAAATTTTAGTATTATAGTGATATTATTTTAAATTTAGTATTATTTTCTGTCATTCCCGTGAAAACGGGAATCTAGGTGCATAAAGTAATAATTTTTTAAATTAAAACCAAACTACTTCAGCACTTAATATTAACCATTACGCTTTAAAATTATTTTTTTAAATTATATTTTTACTACGCCCTCCTAGATTCCCTTCCCTCACTTCGTTCGCCGGGAATGACAGAAAGGAATACTTCGTTCGCCGGGAATGACAGAAAGGAATACTTCGTTCGCCGGGAATGACAAAAAAGTTGAATTTAAAATAATACCAATATATATCTAATCTTTTGGAAACAATTTTCTAGCCTCTTCCCATAAATCATTATTATTTTGCGTTGTTTTCTCCCAATACCACCATTCAACCCCCCACAAATAAAATTCCTGAAATCCTGTCTGCGAAGAAAACTCAATCATATCTTTAAACTTTTCCAAATTCATTGTCCTCTCTCGTTCCTCTTGACTCAAATGCTGAAAAGGTTTTGGTCCCCAAGGTTCTGCTTGCATTTCTATTACTAACCATTTTTTAGGACTAGCAAAAATATCTGTAATATTTTTTTTGAAACGAAAAAATCCAGGAGCAATTGGATAATGGATATATCTTTTCAATTTTTCAGAATAAGTATCACGATACATAGTCGTCCCAAAAACATCAGCTCGTTTGGCCGCCGGAATCCAAAAAGATAATTCCCCTGAATCAGTAACAACAACATCTCTTGTATCCAAACTCTTTGCTAAAGCAATTTCTTTGTCTAATAAAACAGAATCAAGCTTGGGACATTCTCCAAAGTGTGGCAAAAATGGCTCATTTTCAATCTGCCAACTAACAATATTTTCTCTATCTTTGTATCTATTGATCACAATTTCAATATATTCAAGAATTTCCTTTTCTTTATTTTGTTCATTTATCCAAGAAGGGGTATGGCATTCTGGCCAACGAGGAAGACGATTACCAATCGCTAAAATAACTTGTGCCTTATGTTCTTGTGCTAAATTTATCTGCCAATCTAGGTCATCAAAAAAATATTCATTAGGTTTAACCTCAATTTCATCCCAATAAGCAGAAAGTCTAATTTTTTTCACAGCCAAATCTTCAATAATAGCTACATAAACATTTTGCCAATCAAGACCTAAATCAACTGCTTGTTTTTTTGAAAAAGTAACTCCATACTCTAATTCATTCTTATCATAAATATGTCCTTTACTCAAAATAAAAATCAAGATCATTAAAACAATCAAAAAAAGAAAAACAAATCTTAATTTTTTTAAAAATTTTTTCAACAGTTCAATCATATAAAATTAAAACATTTCATTTAATATAAATTTTAGCATTTGCATTTTTTACTTAAATTACTCGCCATTACGATCTTAATTCAAAACTTAATATTAAATCATAAAAAATTAAGCTTAATTCATCCAATAATATTTTACCGTGTTTTAGAGTTTAATGGCTTAATTTAAGTAAAAAATGCAAATGCTAAAATTTATATTTTTTTAATTTTTACCTATCGTTAAACTAATCTGGAGTCATATAACCACCTTCTTCATAAGTATCCAAATATTCAAGTGATGCATTTCTACTTGAATAATTAGTTCTAACTAGCATAACAACATAATTAAGAATTATATTAGATGATAAAATTATAAATAAACCAATAATTGCTCTTATCATCCATTGTTTAGCCTCATCTATTTTGTCTTTACTACCTTGAGAAGTTAACCAAAGAATTCCTGACCAAATAATAATTCCTACAGCAATAATTCCTAAAAATGTAAAAAAAAGATTTATATAAAAAACAACAACATCTCGTGGATCTTCAATTTCATTATTACCAAAAGCATCTTCAATCCCTCCTTGTTCCAAATTTTGTTCTTGTGAATCCCATAAAGATTTTGTTGTTTGAGTAGTTTGCGAATCAACCAAAGAAACTATAACAAAATTAAAAAAAAGAAAAAAAAGAATTATTTTAAAAAAATTTTTTTTGAACATACTAAATTAATTTGAAATTCTTAATTTTAAATTTTAATTAATTTTAAAACTAAAAATCATTTTTTGCTTATTGTTTTTTAATATTATTAATTGTATAATTATTATACATAAAAAAAATACAAAAAACAACCATAATTTTTATGAAATTATCAGCCAAAATTGCTCTAAACAGTATAATTCAAATAATAAGTAAATTTCTTTCTATTTTTTTAGGATTATTAGGAGTTGCAATCATCACAAGATATTTAGGGAAAGAAGGTTTTGGAGAATATACTATCATTGTCTCTTTTCTTTCTTTTTTTGCAATTGCTTCTGATTTTGGTCTTACCCTAATAACTTCTCAACTTATTAGCAAACCAGACGCTAATGAATCTAAAATAATCGGTAATCTATTTTCTATACGACTACTTAGTGCCATTATCTTTTTAGGACTGGCTCCTATTGTTGCTCTTTTTTTTCCTTATAGTCATGAAATAAAATTAGGTATTGCTATTATTAGTCTTTCTTATTTATTCGTCTCTATTAACCAAATTTTTGTAGGAATTTTTCAAAAAAATTTAAGAATGGACAAAGTTTCAATTGCTGAAATAGTTTCTAGAATTTTTTTAGTTGGCGCTTTTTTCTTTGTTTACCATTATAATTTTGGTTTATTAGGAGTTTTAATTGCTACTGTTTTATCAAGTTTTATTAATTTTCTTTTTCATTTATTATTTAGTTTCAAGTTTGTCAAAATTAGTTTTCGCTTTGATTTTGATTATTGGAAAGAAATTATCAACAAGTCTTGGCCACTAGCACTCACAATCACTCTAAACTTAGTTTATTTAAAAACAGATACTATTTTATTATCAGTAATGAAAAAAGAAGCTGAAGTTGGTCTTTATGGATCTGCTTACAAAGTAATTGATATTTTAATCACTATTCCTTTTATGTTCGCTGGTATAATATTGCCGATATTAACAAAATTTTGGGCAGAAAATTCTCAAGAATCTTTTAAAAATATTTTACAAAAATCTTTTGACATTATGGCAATTCTTTCTTTACCTTTGATTTTTGGAACTCAATTAGTTGCTAGCCAAGTAATGGTAACGGTTGCTGGCTATGAATTTTATGATGCTGGAAAAATTTTACAAATTTTAATCATTGCTAATGCTTTTATTTTTTTAGGGAACATTTTTTCTCATGCTATTATTGCAGTTGATGAAGTCAAAAAATTATTCAAGCCTTATTTTTTTGTAGCCATAAGCTCTGTTATTCTTTATATCTTTTTTATACAAAAATACTCTTATTTTGGAGCTGCTTGGATCACAGTTTATTCTGAATTTATTATAATGTGTGCTTTTATTTATATTATTTACAAAAAAACAAAATTCTTTCCAGATCTTGATGTCTTTTTCAAAAGCTTAGCATCTTCAATAATTATGTATTTTTTTATTTTAATGTTAAACTACTTACAGATAAATAATTTATTTTTTATTTTAATTAGTTCCATAATTATTTATTTTGTTTTTCTTTTCTTGATTAAAGGTTTTAGTAAAGAAGAAATTTTTTCATTAATAAACTAAGCCTTCGGCACTTAATTTACCCATCTTCTCGTGAGAGGAGGAAAAGGAATTGAATAATATTGAAATTCCTTTGCGGTAAAATAGATTTAAATTTATATGAATTTTCTTATAATAAACTCTATAAAAAAATATTCTTTTTCAGCTATTTTTGATTTAATAGATGAGTTAATTACACTTGATTATAAATTTACCTTATTATCAAAAGAAAATGATTTATTTCAATTTTTTCAAAAAAAAGGATTAGCTACAAAAAATTTTCCAACAATTTTTCAAAATAATTATTTAACAATTCTTTTTTATCCTTTTTATTTTTTAATTTATTTTTTCTCTTTTCTTTTTATAAAAATAAGAAGAAAAAATAAAAATATTTTACTTTTTGGAGATTTTGAAAAAATTACAAATACTATACCTGCTTTAATTTTCAAAAAAAATGTCTATTGGATAAATTTTCCTAACAAAGAAAAGAAAAATAAAATCACTAAAAAAATCTTACAACTAACTTCTTGTTTTGTAAAAATTATTGTTTTTAGTAACCATCAAAAAGAATCTTTAATTCAAAAAGGATTTAATGCAAACAATATTTTTGTTATCAACCTAGGAATAAAAAATAATAATCGTCAAGAAAATATTTTTGAAGAAATTGCTGAAGTAAAAAACATCAAAAAAGGAGAACAAAAATTTATCATCGGCACAGTAGCTGATGTGGATGATTTCAAAAAAATAGAAGTTCTTTTTTATGCTGTAAAAAAAAGTTTAACTATCATTCCTAACGTTCAACTAATTATAATCGGTGACAGTCAAGAAAGAAAAAGAATATCATGGCTTGCCAAAAGAATGGAGATAGAATCAATTGTTTGGTTTGTTGGTGAACAAAAATATTTGCATAAATGGTTTGCCAACTTTGATATTTTAGTGCTAGTATGCGAATATCTAAAAATAAACAATATTAACACTATTGAAAAAGCAATGTTTGCAGGACTTCCAGTAATTGCTCAGAAGAATATTGGTTTCGAACATTTTGCAAAAAATAATCAAAATAGTGTTTTAGTAGATATTAATAATTCTGCTGATTTATTAGATGAAATAATTAATCTTTTTCAAAATAAAAATTTTTACAAAAAAATTAGCGAAAACGCCAAAAAAGAAATTAGTGAGAATTTTTATCTAGCTAAAACAATTAAAGAATTAGAAGAAATATGGAAAAAATAAGAAAAAAAATAAAAATTGCTGGTGAGCGAATTGATAAATATTTAGCACTTGATTTAGCTATGCCTAGAAATCAAGTGCAAAAAATGATCAAAAGTTCTAAAATATTAGTAAATAATGAACCTGTGACAGTTAATTACAGATTAAAATTAGATGATGAGATTTTAATTCAACAAGAGACTGAATTTGATGAAATAAAAAAGATCAAAAAAGAAGTCAAAACTATAAACAAAAATTATGAGTTAATTGACAAACAAAAAGATTATTTGATTATAAACAAACCAGCAGGACTAATCGTTCATGGAGGGACATCAATCAAAGGAGCTACTTTAGTTGATTTACTTTTGGCAGATTATCCTGAACTTGCAAAAACAGGAGAAGATCCAGCTAGACCAGGAATTATTCATCGTCTTGATAGTATGGTAAGTGGACTAATGATTATTCCAAGAACTCAAGAGTTTTTTGATCACATAAAAGAACAATTTCAAAAAAGAACTATTAAAAAAAAATATTTAGCTCTGGTCTATGGAGAAATTGCCAAAAATTATGATGAAATAAATTTCCCTATGAAAAGAAGTTCACAAGGATTCAAAATGGCCGCCCTAGCCATCACTAAAAAAGGCAAACAAAATGAAGATGGAAAAAAAGCTATTTCTGAATTTGAAGTCAAAAAAAGATTTATTGGCTATACTTTAGTGGAAGTAAAAATCAAAACAGGCAGGACTCATCAAGTCCGTGTTCATATGTCAGCTTATGGCTATCCACTACTTGGAGATTCTTTGTATAATACCAGAAAAACAAGAGACAAAAATGAAAAATTTAATTTAAATAGAGTTTTTTTAGTAGCTTCTAATTTGGGTTTTGTTGATTTAGCAGGAGAAGAAAAAAATTATACTCTTGATTTGCCAAAAGAAATGGAAAATTTTATTAATCAACTAACTGAAATTAAAAACTCAGAAATTCTTTAATAATCTTATGAAAAAAAATAATATTTTTATTATTTCAGGTCCTTCTGGAGCTGGAGAAGATACAATCATTCAAGCCCTAAAAGAACAATTAAACATTGAAAAAATAATCACCTCTACCACAAGAGCTATGCGAGATGGTGAGGTAAACGGAGTTGATTATTATTTTTTGTCTAAAGAAGAATTTTTACAAGGAATTAAAGATAAAAAATTTTTAGAATATGCTCAAGAATATAATAATAATTTTTATGGTGTTACTAAATCTGAAATTGAAAGAGTTTTAAACTGTGACAAAATTGGAATTTGGAAAATTGAATACAAGGGAGTTAAAAAAGCTAAAAAACTTTTCCCAAACATTATTTCTATTTTTATTAACGCTCCCTTAAATCAAATTGAAGAAAGAATTAGAAGAAGAGATAATGTAACAGAAGAATATATTAGTGAAAGAATGAATTACACCAAGGAATGGTTAAAACATCTTGATATTTATGATTATGAAGTAGTTAATGAAGATGGAAAACTAGACAAAGCAGTGCAAAAAATCAAAGATATTATCAAAGCAAATTCGTAGTCTTTTATTTTTTCAAAATTAAATAATAATTATAATCAGCCTTATAAAGCTTAACTATTTTTAGTTTAGCTTTTTTTGTTATTTTTTTTAATTCTCTTTTACTAAAAGCATGATAATATCTTTTACTTGTTGAATTCCCGTCTTTATCTTTCCAATCAAAAACCAAATCGCCATAATCCATTTTATTTTTACCTATTAATTTCAAAAAGAAAAACTTCCATAATAATTTACGAAACTTTTCTTGAGATCTTAAATCCCAAACACTAATAACAATAATTCCATCATTTTTTATTTTGTTTTTTAATTGCTTAAGTGCATTTATCTGATCTTCGGTAGAAGCAATATGATGAAGAACAGCAATAGAAAAAACAAAATCATAATCAACCCTAGACAAATTTCCTAATTGCAAAATATTTCCTAATTGAAATTCATAATCTGGGAAATTTTTTTTTGCATTCAAAATCAATTTTTCACAAGGATCTATTCCCAAATAATCAACTTTTTTATTTAATAAACCATTAACAAGTTTTCCACTGCCACAACCGACATCAAGAATAGAAGAATTATCAGGAATATCTTTTAAAATTTCAGCCAAACTAGGCCAAATCTCTTTTTTTCTTGTTTCACTATAATGATCCGCTATTTTATTATAATTATCCTCAACCAATTTATTCAATTCTTTTTGCGTAGCTTTATTCATAAATTATTTTTATAAGGGGCTTTTAATATTTTTAAGTTTTGGATTTGTTACTTTAGTATAAAGCTGTGTTGTTCTAATATTAGAATGACCCAACAACTCTTGCACATATCTTACATCAACGCCATTTTCCAATAAATGTGTAGCAAAACTATGTCTTAAACTATGAAATGTTGCTTCTTTTTTTATTCCAGATTTCGTAAGTGTTTTATGAAAATATTTTTGCAATGAAGTAGTTGTCAATTTTCCTCCACGATTACTTTCAAACAAAAAATCATTATTTTTTTTACCTGTAATTAAAATTTTAATATCATTTTTTAATTTTTCAGGAAAAACTGTAATCCTGTCTTTCTTACCTTTTGCATTTTTGATATGAATTATTAATTCATCCAAATCAACATCTTTTACTTTTAATTTTACAACTTCACTAACTCTTAATCCTGCAGCATAACTCAAAGAAATCATTAATTTGTATTTTAAATTTTCTGCTTGCAAAATAATTTTTTCCACTTCTTTTTTTGATAAAACAATCGGTAATTTTTGGCTTCTTTTAGAACACTTAAAATCAATTTTATCTTTTATCTTTAAAACTTCATAATATAAAAATTTAATGGAGTTCAAAGTTAAATTTATTGTTTGAGGTGCCTTTCCTTGCTTTTGTTTTTCTAACAAAAAAATTTCAATAGCTTCATTTTTATCTTTAATATTTTTTTGTTTAGCAAAATTCAAATAATCATTTATATAAAATAAATATGACTTAATAGTTTTTGGACTATAATTTTTTAACTTTAACAAATTTTCTGTTTTTAGTAGAATTGTTTGCATAATTTATTTTAAAATGATATATTTAAAATATAAATCTTAACTTAATAGTATCATAAGTTTGTATAATATACAAATTTATGTTATTAAAAAATGAAAAGTTAAGATAAAAACCAGTTAGCTGAAATATTTTTTTGTCTTTGGCGGTAATTTAGAGATTTGGTGTGTTGAACAAAGACGAAAATTTGATTTTTTATTTATTTAAAGAGGGGTAATAAGGAGCGTTTTCTTCGCCCTGCTACGAAAACAAATTTATTTATATTTAGAAAAACATGAAAATATCTGCATATCTAAATACTACGAAAGAAGAAGTCTTTGCCAAAAAATTCAATATATTTATTGGTATAAGTCTTGGAAATAAAGATTTCTCTGATGAAACCATAAAAGAATATTTGCAATGGTCATTTCAAAATACAAAAAAAGAAATTCTAATTTTAATCCCAGACAAGATTCACGCAATAAATTATGAAGTTAAAAATCGATATAGCAACGAGCGTGCGATGAAAGTTGCAATTCGTGAAGGAGAAAAAGTAAGGGAAAGGGTTGAAAATATTTTAAAAGAACTAGATTTATTTGAAAAGCCTTTTGTTAAAATAATATCTTGGGAGGATATTGAAACCGAAGATCATTTGAAAAATGTTGCGATTTTGCGAAATGAATTTAAATCAAATTCTGATTTTCAAAGTTTAATAATCAAGATAGTCAAAGAGGCAGTTTTATTGAGTCGACTGACTGATTCAGAATATGAAAGACTTGCAGATTATGTTCTTGAGGAGTTGCCCTTGCTAATCACTGGTGTCAATTACAATGGAGTTCTGTATGAACTACAGTTATATCCAGGAATTTCTAGCATTGATTATTTAACTATTGATTTACAAAAAAGGCTTAGATTTCCAGAGCTTGCTACTAAGTTAAATATTAATAGCGAACGCAAGCATATAGAAGCACACGCAAAATAATAAGGAGTTTTGGATTTTGGGCATTCACCCCTGACCCCTCTGCCCAAAATCCAAAACAAAAATCAAATTTTCTCTTAGAATAAACAAAGTTTGTGCCAATAAAATAAAAGACAAAAAAATACATCAGCTAACACGGCATATCTGGTTCAAAAATTTTGCACTTTTAATATCCAAGGAAAGCAAAATTTTCTCTCCCAAATTGCGCTGTGATATGACAAAGTTTGGTGATATAATAAAAGTAGGTGAAAATTTGAAGCTTTATCCTTTGAAAATGGGCGCAACTTCAGATGATGCCGAAACGTTGTGCTAAATAAATTTTTTTGTTCTTTCCTCTAAATAAGTTTTATTTACAACCACGGCGAAAGATTAATTTTTTAATAATTATAAAGGGGAAATCTGAGGTCGCTACACTCCATTAATCAATTTAAAACATAAAACAATAAACACATATGGAAAAATTTAATCCATTCACTCTAGATCCTAAAAAAATTGATACCGGGGAAAGAGGTAAACAATTTACAGAAGCAACCATACATCACATACTTACTAATTTAAAAGAAAAAAAAACCATTTAATGTTAGTGATTTTGTTTCCACTCTTGAAGGCTTACACAAAGGAAAAAAGATATTAGTAGTCAATAAAAATAAAAACGGCTTAGTTGAAATAGCACCAGCACCAAATTTGCCAACAGAAGAAATTCACGAATCGAAGCTTTGGCATATTGATGATTACTTTGAGGCCCTAAATATAGCAATAAAAGAATTACATGATACAGATCTAGACAAGCCACAATAGATCAAAGAGACGCGATATTTGATGAAACAAATTTTTCACCTTATTGGGAAGCTTTAATATTTAAAAGCTTTAAACACGACAAAGTATATTTTTAAAAAATAATTAAAGAGGAAAAAAACATATAATCTATTAAAAAAAAGCCCGTGGTTCTTGATGAGTCCACTGACGGCTTTTGATTAGTGTGCGATTACCAGAAGCAGAAAAACTGCTAATGACGACCATTCTAATGTACCAAACATACTGGGCCTAAAATAAACATTTCTTACCCAGTCATTATCACCAAATTTTTCTGCCTCGACATCAACCTCTTCTTGGCTCCAAAGTGTTATAATCCTCCCCTTGTAAAACATTTTATAGGTTTTACAACTGAACGGATAAAACAGTTTAACACCCCAACCAATCCCAAAAAGGTCAAGAAGCGGGTGCGTTAGCATTGCGACACTTGCGACGATTGCCATTTTGGAATCAAGAAGAATCGCAACTATCAGCACAATGAGGGGCATAAAAACCGTGTGAGAAAAATTATCACGGTGCGTATGAGCCCATTTGTTGAATTTCACTGCCCGCGACATTATGTAGCTCAACGGGTCAGCCACTATTCCCCAAAATGCACCTACCAAAAGTAGTGTTCTGGTAATTTCAAAATTTAAGATTTTACCAAAAACTATAAACACCAAACTACCTGCCAATAGATGAACAAACATAGCGTAACCCTCCTGCGTTTAGATTTTTTAAGAACGATAATACAGTATAGCATGTTTTACTGCTTTTGTCCAGTAGGCTAACATAAAACATTATTACAAACAAATAAAATAAATAAAAAAAATTAAATATAAGGAGTTTTGGGGAAAGGTCATTCACCCCTTTAATTCCCCTCTGCCCTTTCCCAAAAACAAAAAATTAATCTTTCTTTTACGTAAAAATTGATTTAAACTATTAACAAAAAATTTACTACGCACAACAATCGCTATCTGGCTACAGAAAAATTCCTTTAATAGATTAAATAGGAGAAAATTTTTCTTCCAACCCAAATTTTTGAAATGAATTATTATTATAATATAGAATTTCAAAAACTTCAGATAGCTTTCACGTTATATAAAATTACTAACAACCTTTATTCAATACCTCTCTCACTAAAACCTCATAAAACAAAACTTTTAATTTTATATTCGGATATTTCTCCATAAAATTTTTATATTTTGTTTCCCTAAATTGCTTTTCATTAAACTTAACTTCATGAGCCTCTTTACGATTTATAATAAAATCAACTTCATTTTTATTTTGAGTTCTCCAAAAATTAATATTATCCAATCTTTTTTTTCTAAAAATTTTAAAAATATAATATTTTCTAAATAGAAAATCTCTTTAATTTATTTTATTAACACAATTATCACACTTCCCACAAACAGAAGAATTTGGATCTTCAAAATAATCAAGAATATATTTCTGTCTGCAATTATTAGTATACAAATAAGACTCCATCTTGTCTAAACGATTATAAGCCCTATCACTCTTAATTTTTAAAGCATCCTCATCAATCTCAAACTCACTGCGTCCAAGCCTTTGCAAAATTTTTATTTCCGTTCCCCGAAAGGGAGGTTTGTAATCTAGTAAATTATCTTTTTGTAATTTTTTAAAAAACCTACTCAAAGAATCTTTTTTCTCCTCCAACAATTCAGCTAAATCTGAAGGCACAAAATAAACACCATTTTCTAAATCAGATTGATATAAATCTAATAATTTATCAAAAATAACTAACTGTTTTTTTGTTCTCTTAGTAAAAGAATTTTTTATTTCATCAGCTGGTTTTAATAATTTCAAAAAAGCCTTATCTTTGTTATCAGCTCCACGAATAATTAATTTTTCTTTTTCCAAAACTTTAATCGCTGTGCTAATCGCCAAATCAGGAACCTTGTCAGACAAACCTTCTGCTAACTCAGCATAAGTTGCCAACACTATCTCTTGCTCATACGAAAGTAAAACTTCATAAAGCTCACGAATCATTTTTATTGGTGGATTATCTCCTTTGATAAAAAATTCTTGCAAAAATCTATCTTGACTATTATAAAGCATAAGACAATAGCTAGGTTTTCCATCACGACCAGCACGACCCGCCTCTTGATAATAAGCTTCCAATGTTCCAGGCATATCATAATGAATTACAAAACGAAGATTTTGTTTGTCAATTCCAAGACCAAAAGCATTGGTTGCAATAATAACTTTTACTTTATTATTCAAAAAATTTTCTTGTGCTAATTTTCTTTCTTCTGCTTCCATTCCAGCATGATAAGCCATTGACTCTATTCCATTACTCAACAAAAAATTCAACAAACCTTCTGCCTTCTTGCGAGTACTAACATAAACAATTCCAGAAGAGCTAGGCAAACTTTGAATCGCTTCCAAAACAAGATGAGGTTTTTGATATTCATCAGTACGAGTTGCTGTAAAATGAAGATTAGGGCGAGCAAATCCCGTGATCACATAAGAAGGATCAACTAAATCTAATTGTTTTACAATGTCCTGTTTAACTGTTGGTGTAGCTGTCGCTGTGAGTGCAATCACAGGAGGATTGTCTAACATTTTAATTGCATCTTTTAATCTTGTATAACTAGGACGAAAATCATGCCCCCACTGACTAATACAATGAGCCTCATCAATTGCAAACAAACTAACTTCTAATTCGTTTAAAACTTTTATAAAAGCAACATTATAAAATCTTTCAGGAGAAATATACAACAGTTTGTATTTTCCTTCTTTGATTTCTTCCAGCCGTTTATTAACATATTCCAAAGAAATTGAAGAATTGATAAAAGTCGCCGGAATATTATTTTTTTCCAAAGTATCAACTTGATCTTTCATTAAAGCAATCAAAGGAGAAACAACAATCGTCACTCCGTCCAAAACCAAAGCAGGCAACTGATAACAAAGAGACTTACCTCCACCAGTTGGCATAATCACCACACAAGATTTTCCATTCAAAACATTATCAATCGCCTCTTCTTGTCCTATCCTCAATGTATCATAACCATAATGAATTTTTAACAATTCAAAAATTTCTTGTTTTTTATTTTTCATAATTACAATAAATACATTAATAATATTTTAAATCTAATATTATTTTTTCTGTCATTCCCGTTTTTTCTGTCATTCCCGTCCCGTTATTTAACGGGATAAATTCCAACGGGAATCTAGGAGTATAAAGTAATAATTTTTTTAATTAAAACTAAACTATTTAAATAGTTAATATTACGCTTTAAGATTATTTTTTAAAATTATATTTTTACTACGCTCTCCTGGATTCCCTTCCCTCACTTCGTTCGCCGGGAATGACAGAAGATAAAACTTCGTTCGCCGGGAATGACAGAAGATAAAACTTCGTTCACTGGGAATGACAAAAGACAGGCTTCATTCTCAGAGAATGACAAAAAATTAAAAACTAAATTTAAAATAATACCACTATACATTAGTAGTAAAATATGATAATATCTTTTATTTTTTAAAAAATTACTCGCCATTACGCTCTTAATTTTGAAACTCAATATTTTATCATAAAAAAACTAAGCTTAACTAATCCAATAATATTTTCCCGTGTTTTAGAGTTCAATGGCTTAATTTTTTAAAAAATAAAAGATATTATCATATTTTACGGGTCTTACAAACCTACTATTTTAAAAAATTAAATAAAAATTACAAAAATTATTTTGCCCTATAAAGCTCTAAAACATTTTTAAACAACATAGCAATTGTTAATGGTCCAACACCACCAGGAACAGGAGAAATATATGAAGCATAATTATTCAAATTATCAAAATCAACATCACCAAAAATCTTTCCATCAACCTTCGTCGTCCCAACATCAATCAAAACAACATCCTTCTTCAACATTTTTTTCTTTATAAACTTAGCCTTACCAATTGCACTAATCAAAACATCAGCCTTTTTTATTTTTTCTTGCCAATCAATATCACTTAAATGAACTACTTTTGCCTTAGCTCTTTGAAAATTTAAAACAGATGCTAATACATTACCAAAAATATCAGAATTACACAAAATACAACAATCTTTATTTTCCAAATCAAATTCAATATCACTAAACATTGCCAAAATACCATTAACTACAGGAGAAAACAATTGACAATTTTCAAAATCATTCATCAACCGTTTAATATTCTCAGGATGAAAACAATCAACATCTTTTTTCGGATCAATACAAGAAATAATTTTATCAGTATCAAATTTATCAGATAAAGGAAGCTGAACTAAAATTCCATCAATCAACTCATCATTATTTAAAAAATTAATAGCACTAATCAAATCATCCTCACTCACATCATCATCAAATTTATAAAGATGCGTATCCACCCCAACACGACTAGCCTCCCTCTCTTTCATCCTTACATACATTTGAGAATCTTCCCTTTCTCCCACTAAAATAATAGCCAAATTAGGTCTAGCCCCATTCATTTCAAATATCTCTTTAAAAATATTATCTTTAATTTTTTCAGCAATTTTTTTGCCATCAATAATCTTGGTCATTTACTAAATTCCATTTTAAATTATTTTTAAATAATACTTTAATATAAATTTTGATATTTATTTTTTTTCAAAAATTACTTGCCATTACGCACTTAATTTTGAAACTCAATACTTAATCACAAAAAACCAAAGTTTAATTTATCCAATAATATTATGCCGTGTTTTAGAGTTCAATGGCTTAATTTTTGAAAAAAAATAAATATCAAAATTTATATATCACATAACAATAATTCTAATAAGGCAAAACTAGTTTTTTACACAATTTCTCCACTTCTTTTTTAATACTTAATAACACATCATCATTATCCTTATTTAGAATAGCTTTGTCAATTAAACTTACAACCTCAACAATATCATTTTCTTCTGCTCCTCTGGTAGTAATAGCAGGAGTCCCAAAACGAACACCACTAGGATTTATTGGTGGATTAGGATCATTTGGAATAGTAGATCTGCTAACAGAAATACCAACTTTATCCAAAATATTTTCTGCATCTCGCCCAGCAATATTTTTACTAGTCATATCAACCACAAGTAAATGATTATCAGTCCCAGAAGAAATTACTCTATAATTTTTTTTCATAAATTCATCTGCCATCACTTTTGCATTTTTTATAACTTGCTTGGCATAATCTTTAAAATCATCTTGCAAAGCTTCAGCAAAAGCAACAGCCTTAGATGCTATAATATGCTCATGCGGTCCTCCTTGCATTCCTGGAAAAACAGCTTTATCAATTATTTTTGCATACTTTTCCTTACACATAATCATTGCCCCCCTTGGTCCACGAAGAGTTTTGTGTGTTGTAGTTGAAACAACATCAAAAATCGGAACAGGATTTTTCATTTGCCTGCCAGCAATCAAACCTGCCGTATGAGCAATATCTGCAAAAGTAAAAGCACCAACTTCATCTGCAATTTCTTTAAACTTTTCCCATTCAATTTCCCGTGAATAAGCACTATAACCAGCCACTATCATTTTTGGCCTCTCTCTTAAAGCTACTTCTCTTACAGCATCCATATTTATTCTTCCAGTATTTTCATCAACTTCATATTGAACAAAATTATAAAGCATTCCTGAAAAATTAACAGGATGACCATGCGACAAATGTCCTCCATGATCAAGCTTTAATCCCAAAACCTTATCACAGGGTTTTAAAAAAGCCATATAAACAGAAGCATTAGCAGGAGATCCTGACAAAGGCTGAACATTTACATGCTCTGCATCAAAAAGTTTTTTAGCTCTTTTGATCGCCAATAACTCCACCTCATCAATCACTCCGTTTCCTCCATAATATCTTTTTCCAGGATAACCCTCACTATATTTATTAGTCAAAACAGTCCCCATCGCCTCCAATACAGCCCGAGAAACATAATTTTCTGAAGCAATTAATTCAATCTCCTCTTTTTGTCTATTTTTTTCTTTTTCTATAAAATCAAAAACCTCCTTATCTTGATTTTTTAAATTTTCGTAAAACATATTTTTTAAAAAATTTCGAATTTCAAATTTAAAATTTAGAATTTCGAAAAAATATTTTAATCTCTTTATTAGTAAAATATGACAATAATTTTATTTTTAAAAAAAATTACTCGCCATTACGCTCTTAATTTAAAACTCAATATTTTATCATAAAAAAATAAGCTTAATTTATCCAATAATATTTTGCCGTGTTTTAAAGTTCAATGGCTTAATTTTTTTTAAAAATAAAATTATTGTCATATTTTACAATTTTTATTAAAAAATTTTATAAAGTGCATAAAAGTTAATTAATATCTAGTTTATCTTTTCAAAATTAACATTACTAATCCCAAGCCCCAAAGATCTCATAATCTCAAAAGCACTATTTCCATCTTTCATAAAATACCTTTTATTATCAATTGGATTTAGATACCAAGCCTCACCATTGTTTTCTACTTGCAACAAAATTCTTCCCATAAGCCTTTCTGTTAATTTTTTATCAACTATTTTTTTTCCTTTATCAAGAGGATCAAAACCATTTATAATTTCATTATAATCATCATAAGAATCATTATCAGAATCAGAAGAATTAATATTTGTTCCAATCGCTTTTTCATCATCATCGCAAATTCCATCATTATCACTATCTTTTTTATTTTTATTTCTAATAACTCCCACAGGAATTTTTTCTAATTCAGCATTGTTAATACCAATACTAAATTTTTTCATTAGATTATAAGCACTATTTCCATTCTTTAAATAATATTTTTTTTCATCTGTTGGATTTATATACCAAGCCTCACCATTTTTTTCTACTTGCAAGAGAATATAGCCAAACAAATTTTTTCTTTTTTCAATATTATTATTTTTTTTATCATTAACTACTTCTTTTTTAGTTTCTTCTTTGTTTTCTTTTACAGAAAGATCAACACCTAAAATTAATTCTTGAAACTTACTATCTTCTTTAATTGTTATTAACTTTTCCAAAACATTATTTTTGTCTTTTTCATAAACCACAAAATAATTACCAGGCCTTAAAATCAAACTAGCCGAAGCATCAGCTAACAAATTAAAACTTTTTATTTTTTTATTTTTTAAATATTTATTTTCACTTTGTGTTGTGCTATAAACATCAAATTTCTTTTTAGTAAAATCATCTACAACATCATCATTAATTTTTATTTTTACAGAATTAAGAGTAATTGTCTTTTTAATATTCTTATCACCAATAATTAAATTATCATAAAAAATAAAATCTTGATCTAAATCATCTTTCAAAGAAATCGCATAATTACCCGAAGGATATTCAAAATAAACATAACCATTTGCATCACTTTCACTAGTATCTACGATTTTAGTACTTAGTTCAAGATCTCCTGTTAACTTGTTGATATCTTGTTCATAAAAAGATATTTTTTTCTTTTTTAAAACATTTTTTTGTCCATCTTCAAACTTCACAGCCAAACTGCTCAAAATAAACTCTTTAGTGATTGATTGCCCAGCTAAGGCATTAATATCATATTTCAAAAAATTTTTATTTTTATTATTTTTGTTATCAACATTTATTATATAAACACCATTTTTATTTGAATAATATTCATCTTTTGGGGCTAAATAAACTTTAGCATATCCTTGACTTGAAGTTTCATAATCAGAAACCAAATTAAGTGGAATTTTATTAGCATCAACATCATAGTTTTGTGTATATATAGAAAACTTTTGTTTTGTTTTAAGATCACCATAACCATTACGAATTACAACATTAATAGCTGATAACTTTTTAGTAAACTTAACAGTACCATTACAAACACTTATATTTTCATCATAAAACCAAAAATCTCCATAATCTTTATTTTTCTCCCAAATTTTAATTGCATAATAATATTGACTACTACTAGTTTTTTTAAACTTAGTTAAAACTTTTGTTAAATCTTTACTACTTTTACCACTCGCAACCCTAGAACCTAAAAAATTTTTATTAACTGAAGCCTTAGCAGTCTGCTCATAAATTTCAAACGAAATATCAGGAATAACAACATTATCAGAATTAATAATCTCAATTTCAACAGTAACTTCACAACTAGCATCATCAGCCCTAACAAAACAAAAAGGGAAATATAAAAAAAAGATAAAAATTAATATTTTATTATATATATTCATTTTTTAAAAATTAATAATAATTACTTTCATTATAACATAAATTTTTAATTTCTCAATTTTTAGAAACTCTTTATTTATTTAATATCTTTTGTTATACTATCAATAACTTAAAAATTTTAAAAAAAATAAAATAATTAAACAATTTAATTCTTTTATTTTAAAAAAATCTATGAATATTAATTCTTTTAATGAGATTAAATCATTAGACACAGGTTTTGTGTCAGAATCAATTGATTCTCTTCCTTTTCAAATAGAACAAGTTATCCAAGATGCAAAAAATTTAAAAATTCCAGATGACTACAAAAATATTACTCAAGTAGTTGTCAGCGGAATGGGTGGATCAAATCTTGGTGCTGGAATTATAAAATCAGCTATGAGTGAATATTTAAAAGTTCCTTTAAGCATTATTGCTGGTTACAATGTTCCAAGTCATGTAAACGAACATACCCTTTATATTTCATCATCATATTCAGGAACAACAGAAGAAACTCTCTATACTTACAAACAAGCAAAAAAACAAGGAGCTAAAATGTTGATTATTACCGCTGGAGGAAATTTAGGTGAAATAATGGAGGCTGAAAATATTCCAGGATTTATAATAAACCCAACCAATAATCCATCAAATCAACCTAGATTAGCTCTTGGATATTCAATTTTCGGAATGTTAATGTTAATGAGCAAAGCAGGACTTTTTGAAATAAATAAAGAAGAAACAGCAACAATAATTAAAAAACTAAAAAAATGGAACGACCTATTAACAATAAAAAGTCAAACACCAGATAATACTGCTAAAGTAATTTCTGAAAAAATGCATAACAAACAAATTATTTTTGTTGGATCAGAATTTTTAACAGGAAATATTAGAGCTATGAGAAATCAAACTTGTGAAAATGCAAAAAACTTTGCAAGCTATTTAATTCTTCCTGATCTTAATCATTTTGCGATGGAAGGATTAACTTATCCCCTCACAAACAAAGAAACAATTCATTTCTTATTTTTAAATTCTCATCTTTATCATCCTAGAATTCAAAAAAGGAATGAATTAACTAAAAAAATTGTAGAAAAAAACAAAATTCAATATTCAGAAATTACTTTAACAGGAACAACAAAATTTGAACAAGCCTTTGAAACACTACAAATTGGCACATGGATTACTTATTATTTAGGTATTTTAAATGAAATAAATCCTTCAGAAATACCTTGGGTAGACTTATTTAAAAAAGAACTCGCTTAATTATTAAGCTAAAAATAAATAAATATTTTATAATTGACTAAATTATTTTTATAATCTATAATTATTTTAGTCTTTCTAAAAAAGACCTTATTTTTTTTAATATAAAATATTTATTTTGGTCCCTTCGTCTAATGGTTAGGACACCAGGTTTTCATCCTGATAACAGGGGTTCGATTCCCCTAGGGATCACACCATAATAAAAACTCACTTTTTTATAAGTGAGTTTTTATTTTATTCATAACTCAATATTACTTTCAGCTTTCAAATTATTCCATTGACCAATTTTTCCATTCTTATAATTAAAATATCCAGCCACTGCAATCATTGTTGCATTATCAGTCGTATATTTAAAATCAGGACAAATAAACTTTACTTCATTTTTAAATTTTTCTTCAACAATTTTTTCAAAATCACTTCTAAGTTTTTTATTAGCAGAAACACCTCCTGTTAAAACAACAGTTTTAACATTATATTTAGCTACTGCTTTTAAAGCTTTAGAAATCAAAACATCTACCACTGCCTGCTCAAACTCTCTTGCATACTCAGCTTTTTTATCTTGCCAACCTTTATCTTTTTTTAATTCATATAAAAATGCTGTTTTAAGACCAGAAAAAGAAAAATCAAAGTTTGCAGAATCAATCATTGGTCTAGGCAAAATACTAACAATTTTTTCATCACTTGCTTCTTTTGCTAAACGAGAAATAATAGGTCCACCAGGATAACCAACATCCATTAATTTTGCCACCTTATCAAAAGCCTCACCCGCCGCATCATCCCGAGTCTCTCCCAAAATTTCATAATCACTATGATTTTTCATTAAAACCAAAATAGTATGCCCCCCAGAAACAGTCAAAATAACACAAGGAAAAACAGGAAAATCATCAATAAAAGCAGAATAAATATGACCTTCAATATGATTAACACTAATCAAAGGGATATTACAAACATAAGATATTGACTTAGCCGTTTCCACTCCAACCATCAAAGAAGAAACCAACCCAGGTCCACAAGTAACAGCTATCAAATCTATTTTTTCTAACTCAACACAAGCCAACTTCAAAGACTCATCAAATACAGGTAAAATATTCAACACATGCTCACGTGCCGCCACCTCAGGCACAACTCCTCCATATTTTTTATGTATTTCAATTTGCGATAAAATAACATTTGACAAAACATTAATCTTATCATTAACAACACTCACAACAGAAACAGCAGTTTCATCACAACTAGATTCAATACCTAAAATTAACATAAAAAGATTATTTAACAACAATATTTAATAACTTACCTTTAACAAAAATTATTTTAACAATTTCCTTTCCATCTATCCACTTCTTAATTTTTTCATTCTTCAAAACAATTTCCTTTATTTCATCCTCTAAAACATCAACAGAAAAATTAATATTTTCACGCAATTTTCCATTAACCTGAACAACCAAATCTACAAATTTATTTTGAACAAATTCATCACTAAATAAAGGCCATTCTTGTTTAAAAATACTTTCTTTATATCCAAAGCTTTCCCAAAGTTCTTCACACAAATGAGGAGCAAAAGGAGCTAATGCTTTTAAAAATAACTCAAAATCATTTTGTTCAATTTTTTCTTGTTTTTCAAAATTATTAAGCAAAATCATCATTGCAGACACAGCTGTATTAAATTTAAAATCTTCAATATCTTCTCCAACTTTTTTAATAGTTTTATGCAATAAACTTTTTAATTCATACTTATCAATTTCTTGTTTAAAAACTCTTTCCCTTAAATTCCAAGCTTTATCCAAAAATTTCCTAGCACCAACTAAACCATTTGTATTCCAAGCACAAGTTTGAGAAAAAGGACCCATAAACATTTCATAAACTCTCATAGCATCAGCTCCAAAAGACTCTACAATTTCATCAGGATTAATCACATTACCCCATCTTTTACTCATTTTTCTTCCATCTTCAGCCATAATCAAACCAACATATTGCAATCTTTTAAAAGGTTCATCACAAGAAACAACTCCAATATCATACAAAAATTTATGCCAAAACCTAGCATAAATCAAATGCCTAGTAGCGTGTTCTGCTCCTCCTACATAAAAATCAACAGGAGACCAATATTTTTCTTTCTTTTTATCAACTAAACATTCATCATTATGTGGATCAATATAACGAAGATAATACCAACTAGATCCTGCCCATTGAGGCATGGTATCTGTTTCTCTTTTTGCATCACCTCCGCATTTTGGACATTTTGTATTTACCCATTCAGAAATATTTGCCAAAGGAGATTCTCCTGTTCCTGTTGGCTCATAAGATTCAACTTCAGGTAATAAAACAGGTAAATCTTTTTCAGGTACAGCCACAACTCCACATTTATCACAATGAATCAAAGGAATAGGCTCACCCCAATATCTCTGACGAGCAAAAACCCAATCTTTGATTTTATAATTAACAGCTTCTTCACCAACATTATTTTTTTCAAGCCATTTAACTATTTTTTTCTTAGCCTCTTTAGTTTCCAAACCATCTAAAAAATCAGAATTAATAGCAATCCCATCACCTATGAATAACTCTTCTTCTTTTTCATCAAAAACAACTTTTTTTATTGGCAAATTATATTTTTTCGCAAACTCAAAATCTCGCTCATCGTGAGCAGGAACAGCCATAACAGCTCCTGTTCCATATCCTGCTAAAACATAATCAGCCACAAAAATAGGAATCTCTTCATTATTTAAAGGATTTATTGCCACAAGACCATTAATTTTTACACCTGTTTTTTCTTTTGCCAAATCAGTCCTTTCAAGATCAGACTTATTTTTAGTTATATCTATATAATTTTTAACTTCATTATAATTCCTAATTTGTAATTCGTAATTTGTAATTAAATTATGCTCTGGGGCAATAGCCATATAAGTACAACCAAACAAAGTATCAGGTCTAGTTGTAAAAACTTCCAACTCTTCATAAGAATTTGCTTTATTAATAAGCTTTTTAATAGCACAAACAGTAGAAGCAAACTCAATCCAATATTCATCTTCTGAAAGATTGTGAGCATTTTTTCCTGTTTTTTTACAAAGGTATAAACTCTTCATAGGAAAAAAAATATCAAGTTTATGATGAATTTCATCAGTCAAAATACATTCTCTCCTATTATTAGCTTGGTAAATCTCGCCTGTCGGCATTAATACAGTCCAAAAATCTTCATAATAAAATTCTTTTTTGCCACCATTACGACGAGCAATATTAATATAAAATTCTTTCATTTTTTCTGCAATTTCTTCTTGGCTTAATTCATTTTCATTAACACCATTAAGGGCAGCTCTTTTAATATGGGTTGGATCAAAATCTTCTCCCTCAATCATAATAGCTGTATCACCAGCAAAAACAGGGTATTCGTATTTATTTTTATAAGCTTCAACCTTAAGACGAGAATTTTCCCAACCATCTTTTCCAGTTTCAGGAACTTCAATTAATTCAGGAACTTGTTCAACAATAATTCCAGGCATAGCTTTTTCAAATAATTTTTTCAATCTTCTTATTTTAGATTCATTTCCACTTGCTAAATAAATTTTATTAAATGTTTTTTCTTTAGTTTCACTTTTTACTTTAAAAACAACTTTAGCTCCAAGTGATTTTCCTATCCAATTTTTCTGCATTTCTTTAATAGAATGCTCCCAATCAGGCAATTTCTCAAGATCATTAAGCATTCTCTCTGCATAATCTGTAATTTTTAAAACCCACTGTCTCATTGGTTTTTTTTCAACCAAAGTATCACATCGTTCACAAAAATCTCCTTCTAAATCTTCATTAGAAAGAACCGTTTTACAAGAAGGACACCAATTAACAGGTTCGTTTGATTCATAAGCTAAACCTTTTTTAAACAATTGCAAAAAAATCCATTGTGTCCATTTATAAAAGCTAGGATCAGTTGTGTTTATTTCTCTTGACCAATCATAAGTAAGTCCAAGTTTTTCAAGTTGTTTTTTAAAAGTATCAACATTCTTTTCTGTTGCTATTCTAGGATGAATTTTGTTTTTAATTGCAAAATTTTCAGCAGGTAAGCCAAAAGCATCCCAGCCTATTGGATGTAAAACGTTAAAACCTTGCATCATTTTCATCCTTGCAAAAATATCAGTAGCAATATAACCTTTTGGATGCCCAACATGAAGACCAGCCCCAGACGGATAAGGAAACATATCTAAAATATAAAATTTTTCTTTGTCATAATTATCTTCTGTTTTATAAAGATTTGTTTCTTTCCATTTTTCTTTCCATTTTTTTTCTAAATTTTTATGATTATATTTTTGCATAAATTTATTATAAAAAATTCTTAATCTATTTTTATACTAATCTATTTTTTTATTAAAATCAATAACAAAAAAGTCTTTTTAAAGACTTTCTAAAAAATTATTAAATTAAATATATTATGTTTTTTAGTATTAAAAAAGGCCCAGCGGCCAATCCTAAATAAAATAATTATATGATTGAGCTCTAAAGTCTGAGCCTTAGTCCTAAAATTTCGAATTAAATATCATTTTTTTAATGATTATTTAATATTTTGAAATTTCAAGATTAGTTTTTTTTAATTCCACCAATACAACGGTAAAACTCAATAAAACTTTTTGAAAAATATTTATTAGGATTTACCTTTTTTTTATTTTTGTTTTGAAGTTAAATTGATTAGTAGAATTTTTATAATTATTTACAAGGAACAATTTTTTAGACGATTGTCTTTTGATATTTAATCATCTATGTTAGTAGTATACTACACGATTAGCTTTGTGTCAATATCTTATACTGTGTATAACTAATACACTAAAATTAAATAAAATGTAAAAAATATACAAAACTTATCCACAAATAAACTACTTGAGGTCTGGGAGGGAGTCGAACCCACGATCAGAGTTTTGCAAACTCGTGCCTTAACCACTTGGCCACCAGACCTTTATTAAAAAAATACCCTACAAATATATAATACTATATTTTTTCTTTTTTTCCAACAATTTTTTCAAACTCTTCTTTTTCTAATGTTTCTTGAGTCATCAAAATACTAACCACTTTTTCAATAAAACCTTTTTTATTTTCAATAATATTAATAGCTAATTTTTCACCTTGCTTAATAAAATTCAAAATTTCACTATCAATATCTTCAGATACTTTTTCACTATAATCTCTTTGTTCTGTAATTTCTCTACCTAAAAATATCATTTCTTCTTTTTGCCCAAAAGTTCTAGGACCAAGCTTATCTGACATACCAAAATCAGTAATTAATTTTTTAGCAATATTAGTAATATGACGAAGATCAGAAGTAGCTCCTGTAGTTACTTCTCCGAAAATATCTTTTTCTGTTAAATAACCTGCCAAACCAACTGCTATTTCTTCAATATATTCTGTTTTTGTGTGCATTCTCTTGTCTTCTGTTGGCATTTTCAAAACATATCCTCCGGCCCTGCCTCTTGAAATAATAGAAATCTTTTGCACAGGATCAATATTAGACAAAAAATGAGAAACAACAGCATGTCCTGCTTCATGATAAGCTGTAATTTTCTTTTCTTTGTCTGTAATTACTCTTGTTTTTCGTTCAGGACCAAGCATTACTTTTTCAATAGCTTCAAACAAATCTTTCATACGAATAACTTTGTTATTACCCCTAGCTGCCAAAATAGCTCCTTCATTTAAAAGATTAGCTAAATCAGCTCCAGAAAAACCTGGTGTTCTCTCAGCGATTCTTCTTAAGCTCACATCTTTTGCTAAAGGTTTTTTCTTTGCATGAATTTTTAATATTTCTTCTCTATCACGAATATCAGGATTATCCAAAAAAACTTGACGATCAAATCTTCCTGGACGAAGAAGTGCTGGATCTAATACATCAGGACGATTAGTAGCGGCTATCACAATCACATTTGTTCCTTCTTCAAATCCATCCATTTCTACTAAAATTTGATTTAATGTTTGTTCTCGTTCATCATGAGAACCTCCCATTCCAGATCCTCTTTTTCTGCCAACAGCATCAATTTCATCAATAAAAATAATACAAGGTGAATTTTTCTTTGCTCTTTTAAACAAATCTCTTACACGACTAGCACCCACTCCTACAAACATTTCAACAAATTCTGAGCCTGAAATATGAAAAAAAGGAACTCCAGCTTCACCAGCCACAGATCTAGCCATTAAAGTTTTACCAACTCCAGGACCCCCCAAAAGTAAAACTCCTCTTGGAATTCTAGCTCCTAACTCTAAAAATTTTTTAGGATGTTTTAAAAATTCAACTATTTCCATTAATTCTTCTTTAGCTTCATGAACTCCAGCTACATCAGCAAAAGTAGTTTTATTTTTTTCATCTTTATTAAATTCTTTTGCTTGTGATTGGCCAAACATCATAGCACGAGAATTTGCTCCTTGTACACCACGCAACATTATAAAGACAAAAAAACCAATCAATAAAAAAGGTAATAAATAAGGTAAAACTGCCATTAGCCAAAAATCAAAACCTTCATTTTCACGAATATCAATTTCAATATTAGCCAATTTTTCTTTACTTATGTCATAATTTTTAACAATTTCAGAAAAAGTTTCCCCTGTTTCCTTTTTAACAATTTCTTTTACTACTTTCTTTTCTTCACTTGAACTAGCATTTTCTCTTAATTCAACCTCCATTTCATTTCCTTTGATTGTAATTTTTTTTACTTCATTGTTATTAATTTGAGAAATTAAAACATCAGTGCTTACTCTCTGAGCCTGATTATTATAATCACCTTCAAAAAAACTAAAAGCACTTACTAAAAATAAAAAAATAAAGATAAAAATTAAAAAATTTTTCAATAAACTTTTCATACAAAAAAATACTTACTATTAAAACTCTCTTTATTATAAACAAAACAAGCAAAATGTCAATTTCAAATTTATTCATCATTCAACTTCACAGACAATAATTTACTCACTCCATCATCACCCATAGTCACCCCATAAAGAATATTAGCTTTTCTCATCAAAGATCTATTATGCGTCACAACAATAAATTGTGTTTTGTGTGATAAATCATCTAAAATTTTTGCCAATCGTTCAGAATTAGCTTCGTCTAGTGCTGCATCAACTTCATCCAAAAAAACAAAAGGTGATGGATTAGCACTGATAATAGCACTAATCATTGCAATCGCAGTTAACGCTCGCTCACCTCCTGAGAGCATAGAAATAGAATTTATTTTTTTACCAGGTGGACAAGCTTTAATCTCAATTCCAGCTAAACTCATTGCTTTATTTTTTTGTAAAAATTTTATTTTATTCAAATCAAAAATATTTTCATTATCATTTTTGTTTTTTTCAGTCTCTATTTCCTCATCTAAAACTTTAATAACTTTTGCAGTTCCTCCATTAAATAAAATTTTAAAATATTCCTCAAATTTATCTGAAATAATTTTAAATTCTTTATCAAACTTTTCCTTAATCATTAAATCTAATTTTTTAATCACCTTTTCCAAAGCATCCACTGTATCTATGAAATCATTTAATTGAAAAGATAAAAAATCAAATCTTTGTTTAGTTTGATTGAACTCATCTTCAACTAATGGATCTATTCCACCAATTTGTTCAAGACTTTTTTTTGTTTGCTTAATTTTTTCTCTAAAATCTCCAAAATCAATATCATCGCCTAAAACAAAATCTTTTATTTGTCGCAAGTCTCCTAATTCTGTTCGGATTTCGGTTTCAATATTTTCTAATCTAGTTTCATATCTTGTTTGTTCAACTTTTATTTTGTTTAATTGATTATTTATTGTAAAAAATTCATTTTGCTTATCTTGTAAATCCTTTTGCAAAAAAAACAACTCACTTCTTTTTTTGTCTTCTTTTGTTTTTAACAAATTTAATTTGTCTTTTTTGTCAGCCAAAAAAACATCTATTTCTTTTATTTTTATTTTCAAAGCCTCTTTTTCTTTTTCCAGCTCACCAAAATCAAAACCTATTGTTTGTTGTTTTATTTTCTGTTCTATTGCTTTTATTTCATTATCAATATTTCTAAGTTTATTTTCCAAAAAATTAATTTGATTTTTCGTAGAATTATAAAAAACAGTTTGCTCATTTATTGCAGAAAAAAACTTTTCTTTTTCTTTTTGCAAATTATTTAATTTATCTTGAGCAATTTTCCATTCAGCTTGCATTGTTAGATATTCTTGATCATAATTATCTTCTTTTTTTTCAGTAAAATTCAAAGAATTTATAATTTTATTTAATAATTCTTTTACAATTTTAAAATTATTTTTCCAAACATCAAAACTTTCTTCTTCTTCCATTAATTTAATTTTATCAAGCAAATTATTTAATTCCTGTTCTAAATTAAAATCAATTTCTTTTTTTGCCAAATCTTTAATTTTAAATTGTATTTTGATATTCAAATCACTTATCTGCTTATTAAAATCATTTATAAAAATATCTAATTTATTTTTTTGTTTATCAAAATCTTCCTTCTTTTGCAAAATTTCTTGTGTTTTGTAATTCAATTCTACAATTTCTTTTTTAATTTCATTTACTTCATTTTCCAAACTTCCTTTTTTGTTTATCAAAAAAGACAAATCAAATTTTCCTTGATTTTCTAATTTTATTTCAATTTGTGCTTCTATTTTTGATAAATCTTTATTAAAAAAATCTTTTTGATTTTGCTTGTCATTTAACTCTTTTTGCAAATTATAATATTCTTCGTTATTATCAGATTCTCTTTTTAATTTTTCCAAATTTTCACTAGCAATTTCTAAACTTTTTTCTTTTTCAAATTTTTGTTTTTCTAAAATCAAAAACTCATTACTTAGTCTAGTAAATTCATTATTATCCTTATGCCAAATATGTGCATAATAAACTAATTGTTTTTCTTTTAAACTTTTTTCCAATTCTTCTCTTTTTCTTAGCTTATTCACTTGTCTTGTTAAACCTTTTAAATGCGGCTCTATCTCTGCTAATAATAGCTTTGTTTTTTCAAGATTTTCATAAGCTATTTTGATTTTGTTCAAAGATTCATCTCTTTTAATTTGAAATTGCTTTACTCCTGTTGCTTCATCAAAAAATTCTTTTCTTTCAGTCAAAGTTGTATTAAGAAAACCTTCTACCATTCCCTGTCCTATTACACTATATGTTTTTTGACCAAAATTAGACTTAGCTAAAAGCATTTGAATATCAAATAATCTTACTTTTTTGTCATTTATCAAATATTCACTTTCTCCATTGCGATAAATCCTTCTACTAATTACAATTTGTGAATATTCAAGGTCAGCTTGCCCTTCTTCATTATTTAAGTAAAGAGAAACTTGGGCCATGCTAAGTTTTCCTTTTTTTGAAGACCCAGAAAAAATAATATCTTCTGCTCTTTTTCCTCTTAATATTTTCATACTTTGCTCACCCAAAACCCAACGAACTGCATCAGAAACATTAGACTTTCCAGAACCATTTGGTCCAACTATAGCAGTTAAACCCTTTTTGCCTTTTGTTGCTTTTTCTGCAAAATGTAATTCATTTTTTTCTGCAAAAGATTTAAATCCTTGAATACTTAATTTTTCTAAAAACATTATTTTGTATATAAAATTATCATTATTTCTATTATATAGAAGTACTAAAATAATATCAATTAAATTTAATATTAACAAATATTGATAAATATTGACTAAAATAAAATTATCTGCTAAATTATTTTTAGTATTAAAAATAAAATTTATTTAATTATTTATGCTAACTATTCGATTTTCAAGAATTGGTAAAAAGAAAAATCCAATTTACAGACTAGTTATTTCTGAAAAAGCACGTGATCCTTATGGAAGAGCTTTAGAAATATTAGGAACTTATAATCCTTTTTCAAAAGAATTAATCTCAAAAAATGATAGAATTAATCATTGGTTATCTGTTGGCGCTCAAATGTCAGCTTCTGTTAATAACTTATTAATTGAAAAAAAGATAATAAAAGGAGAAAAAGTTAAGGCTTCAAAGCCAAAAAAGAAAGAAGAAAAAAAAGATTAAAATAAACAAAAATAAGTCATTTTGTAAAAATTGACAAAATATTTTTTTGTGTTATAATTATTATTATAATCAGTGCTTTATAAACTGATATTTAAAAATTAATAAGCACTTTAAAAAATATTAATTTTTCTTAATATTTTTTAAAAAGCTAAGACTAAAAGTATGTCAGAAACTATGGATAAAGAATTCCTAGAATACATCGTAAAAGCGATTGTAGCTAATCCTCAAGATGTATCTGTTGATAGAACAGTTGATGAAAGAGGTGTTTTATTAACTCTTAACATTAATCCTAATGATATGGGTTATGTTATTGGAAGACAAGGAAAAACAGCTCAAGCAATTAGATCTTTATTAAAGATTGTAGGTGCTAAAAACAATGCTAGAGTTAATTTAAAAATCAATGAACCAGAAGGATCTCAAAGACCTCAAAGACCAATGAGAGATAACAGAGATAGAGATATTGACACTTCAAGCGTTGATGATTTAAAAATTTAATTTTAAAACAACTTTAAATAAAACAAAAACCACAATTTATTTTGTGGTTTTTGTTTTTTAACTTACTATGAAATTTAACATTATCACTATTTTTCCAAATATATTTGATTCATATTTTCAAGAATCAATTATTAAAATAGCTCAAGAAAAAAACATTATTCAAATAAAATCTATTAATTTAAGAGATTTTACAAATAATAAACATAAAACAGTAGATGACACTCCTTATGGAGGAGGTGCTGGTATGCTTTTAAAAGTTGAACCAATTTATAAAGCTATAAAAAAACAAAAAAAAGATGATAATACCACAAAAATTATATTATTATCAGCAAAAGGAAAAAAATGGAATCAACAATTAGCTAAAAAATATTCTTTATTAGATTCTTTAACTTTTATTTGTGGAAGATATGAAGGTGTTGATGAACGAATTTCTAATTTTATTGATGAAGAAATTTCTATTGGTGATTATGTATTAACAGGAGGAGAGCTTGGAGCAATGATTATTATTGATTCTATTACTCGTCTGCTACCAGGAGTTTTAGGAAATGAAGAAAGTTCAATTTCAGAATCACATTCTACAAGAAATACTTTAGAATATCCTCAATATACAAGACCAGCTATTTTTAATGCTTCTAATATTGACTATAAAGTTCCTGATATTTTATTGTCAGGAGATCATAAAAAAATTGAAAAATGGAAAAAAGAAAATTTGACTATTTTATAAACACAAAATAAATGATTTCATAAAATATTCCTAAAGAAAAAAGGATTATTAACATGTTATTAACAAAATCATGATAATTATCAATTAAAACTAAATTATTTTTTTTATTTTTTATTTTTTTAAAAATTAAAATTAAAAAAATACCTAAAATACCTCCACTAAAAGCACCTACAAAAATAATTACTTCTACTAAATTTCTCATACCTAATAAATAAAGAGTGTAAGGAAAAAATAAAGTAAAAAATAAAGACAATGTTTTATTAATTTTGAAATCCAAACAAAAAGTTTCTTTTAATTCTTCTGCAACCCCTAAAAAAGAAGTTACCAAACTAAAAATACCAAAAATTAAAGCCAAAGAGACAATAGATCCACCAATCACATTATTTAAACCTTTTAAAGAATCTTCTGTAGTAAAATCACCAGTTACACCCAAAACTACTAAAGTAAAGATAGCTGTTACTAAAACTGATAAAAACATACTAACCCTAATCACACTTTTAATTTTCAGTTTATCTTTTTTTAAAAATTTAACAATTATTGGAATAGTTCCAGAACCATCTAAAGAAAAAAGAACAGCTCCAAAAGGTAATAAGAAATATTTTAAATTAAAAAAAGAAAAGTTATTAAGCTTAATTACAGGACTGCATTGAAAACTCATTAAGCCAATAATTAAAATCATAAAAAAAGTCATAACTAATTCTGCTCGAGCAAACATACCTACTCCAAAATAAATTATTATTACTTCTAGAAAAAAAATAAAACTACTATAAATCATCTCATTACCACCAAAAAAAGGATAAAGCAATTCATTTAAAAATATTCCTGTTGTGATTATATACGCTAATAGTGCACCTAAACTTCCAAAAATTTTTACAAAAAAGACTATTCCTTTACTTTTTTTACCAAGATAAATTTCAGCATAGCCAGGGAGAAAATGATAATTACTAGTTACTAAAATAATATTAGTATAAATTAAATGGATAATATATTGAGCAGGAACTAATAAAATAAAAAAAATAAAAAAAGTTAAAATTCCTGATTTTTGAAATAAATAAGGCAAACTTAACATTCCTACACCAATAGTGTATCCTGTCATTATAGCTACTGCTTGAAAATATTTTCTATCTTTTGTCATATTAATTTTTTAAATCCTATAAAATATATAATAACATAAATACAAACTAATGAATAACGAATTAAATAAAAGCGGTTTTTTACTTGTGGATAAACCTATTGGAATAACTTCTCATGATGTTATCCACAAACTTCGTCGTATTACTAATATAAAAAAAATAGGTCATGCTGGAACATTGGATCCTTTTGCAAGTGGTCTTTTAATTGTTGCTATAGGGCGAGAAGCTACTAAAAAAATAAATACTTTTGTAAAACTTGATAAAATTTATCTTGCAGAAATAGAATTAGGTTCAACTACTAATACCCACGATAGTGAAGGTGAATTAAAAAAAATAAGTAACAAAATAATAAGTTTAGCTATTATTGAAAAGATGTTAATAAACTTCATTGGAAAGCAAAAACAAATTCCTCCAATGTTTAGCGCAAAAAAAATCAAAGGTAAAAAACTTTATGAATTAGCTAGAGCTGGAATTAGTGTTGAGCGAACTCCTTGTGAGATTGAAATTTTTGATTTAAAAATAATAAATTATAATTGGCCTATTCTTGAAATAAAAATTCATTGTTCTAGTGGAACTTATATTCGTGCAATAGCTCGTGACTTAGGAGAAAGTCTTGAATGTGGAGCTTATTTAAAAAATCTAAAAAGAATAGCTATTTCTCAATTTTTGTTAGAAAATGCTTATTCTTTAGATAAGATTAATCAAAAAAATTTGGAAAACTTTTTATTTTAAAAATAATTGTGCAAAACTTGTTGTTAATTTTTTACTTGTTAATAATATCAAAAAATGATAAACTATAAATAATCTAATTAATTTAATTAAACTATGATGTTAATTAAGTTTCAAACACAAAAAGGAAGGGGGGTGAATTATGAATAAAATTTCAAAATATATTTTATCTTTTATTTTTTTAATTGTTTTAATGCTCCCTACTTTTGGTATAATTTCAAATGCTAATGCTCAAGTTGATATAGGATTAGATTATGCTGAAGATATTGGGCTAGAAGGAGAAAAAGATCCTAGAGATATTGCTGTTAATATTATTAAATTAATAATGACTTTTCTTGGTATTATTGCAACTGTTATAATTTTATTAGGTGGATTTAAATGGATGACTTCTCAAGGAAGTCCTGATAAAGTAGAAGAAGCAAAAAAATTAATATTTGCAGGTATTATTGGTTTAATAATTATATTTGGAGCCTTTATGATAATTGAATGGGTTGTTAATGATGCTGTTGTTGAAATATACAAATAAAAACTCTGGACTTCTTATTTTTTAAGAAGTTCATTGCATTAAATATTATTATTAGATAGTATTTAGTGCAATGAAATTTATTAATAACAAAATTAAATTTTTTAAAAATAGACTTTTTTTTGTAGTCTGTAGTTTTTTGTTTTTTTCTTTGTCAAAAAAAATTAATGCCCAAGGGACCGAAACTTCCCTTAACGGACTTAATGAAACTGCTGGATCTGCTGGATTAAATACTAGCACTACTGATATCTCTATAGTTATTGGTAAAATAATTGGTATAGCCTTATCTTTTATTGGTGCTTTGTTTTTTATATTAATGCTTTATGCTGGATTTCTTTGGATGACTGATAGAGGAAATGAAGCTCAAGTAAAAAAAGCAAAAGATTTGATTAGTGCGGCCATTATTGGGCTTATTATTGTGAGTCTTGCTTATGCTATTACTGATTTTATTGGAGGAATAATATAATCATTTATGTTAAAAAAAATTAAATTATTTTTATTTTTAAGTTTTATTTTTTTCTCAAACAATTTGCTACAAGCCCAAACTGCCAAAGAACAATTTAAAGATGGCTATACAAATACTGGAGCTGGAATGGGGTTTGATACTGAAAATATTACAGGAAGTGAAAAGATTTATTCAATAATTGCTACTTTAATAAATTTTTTTCTATCTTTTTTAGCTGTTATTTTTTTTGTATTAACTATTTACGGAGGATATTTATGGATGACTGCTAGAGGTAATGAATCCCAAGTTGAAACTGCAAAAAAATTAATTAAAAATACTGTTATTGGATTAATCCTTATTTTACTAGCTTATGCAATAACTAAATTTGTAGGAAATATTATTTAAAAAATATGTTAAAAAAACTTTTGTTATCAATAATTATTTTATTTTTTTCTAATTTAATTTTTATTAATAATATTAATGCCCAAGGATTAAAAAATGGTTTTGATAGTGGTCCATTAGAAAAAATAACTGCTGAATCTAATATTAACAAAAACACTACTCTTGATGGAATGATCGCTAAAATTATTCAATTATTTTTATCTTTCTTAGGCGTTATTTTTTTAGTTCTTACTATTTATGGAGGATATTTATGGATGACGGCCAGAGGCAATGAATCTCAAGTTGAAACAGCAAAAAAAATAATTACAAGCTCTGTAATTGGTTTAATTATTATTATTGGTGCTTATGTTATAACTACTTTTGTTCTTAATAATTTAATTAAAGATTATATAAAATAAAAACTATGTTCAAAACAAAAATAAAAAAACAACTAAGTAAAAATCTTTTATCTTTATTCTTTTTAATTTCTATTTTAATTTTACCTTTTTTCGTTTTTGCAACAGGAACAGAAATACCTTCAGTAAGTGATAGATTAACTAATGTTTCAGAAGCTTATAATACTTCTTCTGATAAATCTTTATTTGATTTAATTAATTCAGCTATTAATATTTTTTTATCTTTATTAGGAGTTATTTTTGTTATTTTAATGCTTTATGCTGGATATTTATGGATGACAGCATCTGGAAATGATTCCAAAGTTGAAACTGCTCAAAAAATAATCACTAGATCTATTATTGGTCTAATAGTTACTATTGGTTCTTTTGCTATTTGGAAATTTGTTTCTTATATTTTATAAAAATATGTTCAAAAAAATAAAAAATTTTTTAATTTTATCTTTTGTTTGTTTAACACAAACAGGACAAACTTTTGCTCAAGGAATACTTAGTGATGATACAAAAAATAAAATAAATAATAATACAACTGAAATTGATGCCTTCAGCCAAGGACAAACTATTTGGTCTATTGTAGCCATGGTCATTAATGCTTTTTTAAGCTTAATGGCAATTATTTTTTTAGTTTTAATGATTATAGCTGGATACAATTGGATGACTGCTGGAGGAAATGAAAAAAAAGTTGAAACAGCAAAAGAAACAATTAAAAGAGCAGTAATTGGCTTTGCTCTTATTATGTCTGCTTATATTATAACTAGTTTTGTAATGAAAAATTTACCTGGAAATACTAATTAAGTAAAACTATTTCTCTCCAAATCTTTTGATCAGATCTTCCATAAATAATAGTATTTCTTTTAGTAATTTTTAAGTTATCTGTATTAAAATTTTGTGGAAATGGTTTTATAATTTTAAAGTCATTTATTGATGGTTTTAAAAATCCGTCTTTTAAATAACGGAAAAAAGGCCAAATCATTACAATAACTCCATTGTTTTTTAAAACTTTTTTAAATTCAACTAAAGTTTTTGAATATAAATTATCTAATTCTTTCTTTGTTATTTCAAACTCTATGCGTCCTCTTTGAGGACCTAAATAAGGCTCTGTTACAATAATATCAATAGATTTATTTTTTATAGTTTTTGACAAAGAACAAACATCTTGTTGCCAAATATTTATTTGAGAATTATTATTTAATTGTTTTTGAAATTTATTTTTTAACCAATCTATATTTTCTAAAGAATCTTTAATTGCCCGACTAGAAAGATCTGTCCCATAAATATTTTTTATTCCCATTAAGCTTGCTTCCATTAAAATAGTTCCAGAGCCACAAAAAGGATCTAATAAAGTTAAATTTTTATCTCCACAACTTGCTAAATTCAACATAATTTGAGCTAGCTTTGGTGGAATCATTCCTGATTCATTATCTCTTGCTGGTCTGCTAAAATCTCTAAAAGATAAACTTTTAAAATTTTGCACAGCAACTGTTTTTCCTATTTTTATTTCATTATTTTCTTTTATAAGAACAAACTCAATGCCATTACTATCTAATTTATTTTGAGTAATTACTACCGAAGAAAGAGTAGACTCTTGACTTGTTACCCAACGACAAGAAATGTTTCTTGTTTTTAATTCTTTTTTAACTTCCATAGCAAGTCTTTTTGTATTTAATTTTTCTTGTCCATAAACAGAAAAACCAAATTTAAATTTACCTTCATGCTTTTCAGGTAAACTTTTTATTATTTTTTTCAAAATTTCTTTTTCTTGTTTACAAAAATCAATATTTTTAACAATTTTAATAACACCTCCTAAAAAATTAATTTCTTTTTCAAAATCAAAATCTGTTAAAAAATTAATTTCCAAAACATTATCATTTAATAAATGATATTCATTTCCTTTATATTTTGCTAATATTTCAGCTATTGATAAAGCAGGGTTTACCCCTAAAATAAAATAATACTTCATATTTTATTATGATAGCTAAAAAAACAAACTATTGCAATTTTTTTTAAACTATGTTAATCTTTTAGTTAATAAAACCTTTTCCAAAAATAGTTTTTAATTTAACTATTTTAAAAAACTCTTTTTTTATAAAAAAGAGTAAAGGTATTCTAAATAATGTTTTTATTATTACAATAAAAACCAAAAGAATATCTTTTGGTTTTTTTTATTTTAATTTAATAATTTTTTTTAAAAAAATGGCAAAAAATAAAAAGTCTGAAATCCCCCATTATGAGCTTCTTTATATTATTCCAAATAAATATACTGAAGATGATGTAAAATTAATAATTGAAACTATTAATAAAACAATTATTGATAATAAAGGAATTATAACTTATTCAGAATATTGGGGAAATAAAAAACTAGCTTATTCTATTAAAAATTTTACTCATGGTTATTATAACTTAGTTGAATTTGATGTAGAAGGAAGAAATTTAGCAGAAATTGATAAAATATTAAGAATGTCTGAAAAAATATTAAGACATCAAATCATAAAAAGAGATTCTAGAACAGAAGAAGAAATTAAAAAAGAAAAAGAAATTCAAATCAAAAGAATTAAAGAAAACACAAAACAACAAGAAGAAAAAGAAGAAAAAACTTTAAATCAAGCAAAAAAATCATTTAAGAAAAAAGAAGAAATAAATATTTCTGAAACAATAACTCCTCTTGAAGAAAAAAAACAAGAAGAAACAAAAAAGAAATTAGATTTAAAAGACTTAGATGATAAATTAGACAAAATACTAGAAACAAATGATTTATTATAAAAAATAATTAATTAAACAAAAAACAATATGGACTTAAACAAAACCATGCTAATCGGAAATCTTACTAAAGATCCCGAAATAAGGACAACCCCACAAGGAGCTTCTGTGGCAAGTTTTTCAATCGCTACTAATTATGTTTTTAAAGATCAACAAGGTGTTATTCAAAAAAAAGCTGAATTTCATAATATTGTAGCTTGGAAAAGATTAGCTGAAGTATGCGGACAATACCTTAAAAAAGGAGCAAAAATATATGTAGAAGGAAGATTACAAACAAGAGAATGGACAGGACAAGACGGAATAAAAAGATATCGTACAGAAATAATTGCTGAAAATTTAATTATGCTAGGTTCAAAAACAATGCCTGCACAAGGATCTAATAATAATTATTCTTCAAATTATAATAACCAATCTTCAAATCAAGAACCTGTTATAAATATAGAAGAACCTATTTCTAGTTATAATGAAGTTGATGATGAAGAAGAAATAAAAGTTGAAAATATACCTTTTTAAGGTTAAATAAAAAATTAAAAACAATAAAAAAATATGAAAAATGAAAAAGAATGTTATTTTTGTGTAAATAATATGAAAGAGCTTGATTATAAAGATACTCATCTTTTAAATCAATTTATCAATATTTACAAAAAAATATTACCAAGAAAAAGAACTGGTGTTTGTTCTTGGCATCAAAGAAAATTAGCACAAGCTATTAAAAGATCAAGGATAATGGCTCTTTTACCTTTTATTAAATAAATCATAATTTTAAAATCATTTATGTTAAGTATTAATGAAATTAAAATCGGCAAAGTTATTCGCGTAAATAACGAGCCATATTTAGTATTCAAAACTGATCATCATAAAATGGGAAGAGGTGGAGCAATTCTTAAAGTAAAAATCAAAAACCTAATTTCAGGAAAAGTTTTAGATAAAACCTTTCAAGGAAATGATAAAGCCGAAGAAGCTGATACAATGAAGAAAAAAGCAAACTATATGTATAAGGATGAAATGAACGCTAATTTTATGGATAATGAAAGTTATGAACAATTTGTGATTGATCTTGATCAAGTAGCTGATAGTATTAAATTTTTAAAAGAAGGAACCGACATTGATGTTCTGTATTTTGAAGGAAATCCTGTAGCAATAAATCCTCCTATAAAAGTAGAACTAAAGGTAGTAAGTGCTCCTCCTGGAGTAAAAGGAAATTCTGTAGGAAATGTTACCAAACAAATAGAATTAGAAACTGGAGCAATAATTAATGCACCAATGTTTATTAATGAAGGTGATATTATAAGAATTAATACAGAAACTGGAGAGTACGCAGAAAGAGTATAACAAAAGTATAAATAAAAAAGAAACACTTTTTAAAAAGTGTTTCTTTTTTTTGTGGACCTTAAGGGATTCGAACCCTTGACCCCCTGCTTGCAAAGCAGGTGCTCTAGCCAGCTGAGCTAAAGGCCCTTTAATAAAAATAAAATATAATTTCTATTAGAAATAATACTTTATTTTCATTAATTTTGCAACACTTAATATTTTGTTTATAATTAGTAAAAAATAAAAAATTAATAAGATCTTAAGCTACTATAATTAGCAAAATCATCAATAATTTCAGGATTTCCTTTATAAATAATTTCACTATAGTTTCTTCCATAGGCTTCTAAATTATTTTTAACTTCAACTAAAGCTTCACTATAATTATCAGTTCTTACTAAAGCATCTAAAGACACAAAGTCAAAGCCTTCAAATTTGGAATAATCATTTAAAGACAATTCTAATCTATCAACTATTCCTTCCAAACTAACACGAGAATAATTATCAATATCAAAAATAGCTTTTTTTAAATTTAACTGATTAGCAAAAAATTTAGAACCATTATCAAGTTTAACTTCTAAAAAATTTTCTAGACTAGAACTAGCTTGATACTTTTCTAAATCATTATTAACAAAATCAACTTTTGCATAGTTTTCAAGATCTATTTTTAAATCATCAATTAAAAAATTATTCATTTCAATAAAAGTACTATTTTTTGCTTTTATTTTTTTAACTAAAGGATTACTTATTTCTATTTTTATTCTTTTGTCTGCACAAAATATGCAAAAATCTTTATCATTTTTTTCTTTTTTATAAATTTCTAACTTTTTGTCTTTACTTATAATTTCAATATTATCAATATCAACATCTTTTCCACTGATTGCCATTCCAGAATTCTCTCCCCTAGTCATAATTACATCAAAATTACCATTAAATTCAAAATTATCAACATTTTCTAAATAATAATCTTTAGTTACTTGATGTTTTTCTATATAAGAATCAAAATTATCTTTTATTTTTGGAACAGCTTCAATAGAAATAACGCCAAAAGAAACTAAAGATATTAACCAAATAGCAAACAAAAAACTACTACTTAAAAAATTAAGTATTTTCTTTTTTCTTATAATTCCTATTCCTAAAAAAATTAAAAACAAAAAAGGAATACTAAGAACTAAAAAAGAAGAACTTATCCACAAATAATAATTTAAATTTCCTATAATTTCATTAATAGGAAAATCAGGATTAAGATAAGGAGAATTTATTTTAAAAAGCATTACTCCAGCTAAAAACATAAAAGCAGTAATAACAAAAATAGAACCTATAAAAACAACTAAACCTATCAACAATCTAAACAAAGGAAAAATATTTTTAAAAAAATTAATAATCATTTTTAAAATATCTATAAAAAAATTAATAACTCTTTTAAAACCAGAATTTATTTTTTCTTTACTTTCCTCAATATTTCCTTCTTTTACTTTTTTTTTAATAACTTCTTCAAGTTTTTTTAAAGTTACTGGACTACCCTTCATTTCAAGTTTTTGGGAATTTGTTTTAGCCATTGGCATTACTATCCATAAAATAATATAAATCCAAAGACCAGTTCCACCTAAAAAAATAGAAGCTACAAAAAATAAACGAACAAAAACAGGATCAATCCCAAAATATTCTGCTATTCCTGAACAAACTCCCCCAATAATAACATCTTCAGAATTACGATACAATTTTTTTATTTTGTCATCATTTTTTTCTTTTATCTCCTGCTCCTTTGCCGAATTATCTTTAGAACTTTTTGACAAATCATCAGAAGCAAACTCTTCAACTGTCCCCATTATTTCAACAACTTTTTCAACATCAATTTTTGTAATAACTTTTTTGTGTCCATTTATTTTTTTATTAAATTTTTCAGCTATACTCATTTCAATATCATTAATCATCTCATCTACTGAATTTGTATCTTTGAAATATTTTTTTATACTATCAAGATACTCTTGCAAATCAAAATAAGCATCTTCTTCTATGTGAAAAATAATTCCACTTAATGTAATTGTCACTGTTTTATTCATATTTTTATTTTATTTTTAAATTATTAATAAGTAAATTAATTGATTTATCAAATTTTTCCCAAGTTTTTTTTAGTTCTTTTAAAGTAATTATTCCTTTGTCTGTTATAGTATAATATTTTCTTGGTGGCCCACTTCTAGATTCTTCCCAGTCATAAGAAAGTAAATCTAAATTTTTAAGTCTTGTTAAAAGTGGATAAATAGTTCCTTCAACTACTACTAAATCAGCTTGTTTTAATTTTTTAAGAATATCATTAGCATAAATTTTTTCTTCTGAAATTACTAACAAAATACAAAATTCTAAAATTCCTTTTCTCATTTGTGCTTTTGTATTATCTATTGCTATCTCGTGATCCTTATCTAATTTTATTATTTTATCATTTACCATATTTTAAAAATCAAAATTATTTTATTAAACTTATTTTCAATATATCACAAAGTATCTTATAATGCAAGGTACTAAATATAATATGAAAATAATAAAAAAAGAATGAAAAATTTTATTTACATTCTTTAATTTATTTATAATTTTTTATTACAAATTCTATTTTTTCCCCATCCAATACACAGCTAACAAAGTAGATAATGGAACTGATAAAATTAATCCTATACTTCCTGCTAAAGTTCTAATTATTTCTGTAGCTATTTGTTCATTATTCACAACTTCTCCCCAATTAACAAAAACACTTCCCCCTGAAATAAATAAAATTAATAAAGGCAAAGAAGCACCAGCATAAGCTAAAAATAAAGTATTAGTCATAGAACTAATATGAGATATGCCTATTTCATAAGCTTTTTTAAAGACTTCTTTTTTACTTTGTTCATAATTTGTTTTTATAATTTGTTCAACACTAGTCACTTGAGAAATAACAACATCATCTAAAACACCAAGCGTTCCAATAATTATTCCTGCTAATAACAGACCTTGAAAATTTATTTGTCCATTGTTGATGGTTAGTAAAAAAATAGAATCCTCGTCAGCTAAGCCTGATAAATGAGCAAAATATATAAAAATTTTTGATAAAAAAATAGTCAAAACCAAACTAAAAAAAATACTAGCAATAGCAATATGAGAACGAAGACAAAAACCTTCAGTTATATAAATAATAAATAACAAAATAAAAAAAGATCCTATGATAGTAACAACTAAGGCATTAGCACCTGCTATAATACTTGGAATAATATATTTAATAACAATCAAAAAAGTGACAACTAAAGAAAAAATTGAACGAAGGCCTTTTATTCCCCCAATTAATAATAAAATAATTACAAATAAAATAAACAAATAAAAAAGACTTTCTGTTCTTACATAATCAGTAATATAATAATTAATTTCACCTTGATCATTTGTGCTAGCAAGCACAAGCACTCTATCACCTTCTTTATACAAATTTTTTTTTGCTAAATCAAAATTATTAAAACCATCAAAAATTATTTCTTTATCTTTATATTCTTTTTCTAAACCCTTTAATTTAATTTTTTGTTGCTCTACTTCTGCCCCATCACCTAAAATATTTTTTTTCTGTTCAATAATATTCAAAACCCTTGCTTGAAAAATAATTTCATTTTTAACTTGAGAAAAAACAAAAATAGGTAAACTAAAAAAAATAATAAATAATAAAAATTTAAAAGATTTTAACATATTTTTTTAAAAAAAACTAACCAAACATTAATAAGCCAGGTTTAAAGATTAACAAAATTCCTATTAAAATCATTACCAAACCTCCAATTAATCCAGCATATCTTGTATATCTAGAATCTATGCTTTTCATTTCTAAAGTTTTCATGGCAATAAAAAATATTAACAAGTCATCCAGCATAAAAATAAAAATATACAAAATCAAATATCCATAATATTGCCAAGTTGATAATTTTGATAAAGACAAAACTTGTGTATAAACTGCTGGTAAACCTGCTGAACAAACTAATTCAACTAAATTAACAGCTACTGCTAAAATAATAACTCCTACTATTGCTATATAAAAATTACTTTCTTGAACTATATTTTTTAATTTATCAAAAATCCTTTTTCTTTTTTCACCATCAGTCACCTTACATCCTCCATTTTTGTTTTGATAAAAATCATACAAATGATAAATTCCTGCAACAAGAGCAACTATTGCAATAAATAATCTTATCCAAAAAACAAAACCTAAAAAAATAAATAATTTTAACCAAGCAGCTAAAAATAAAAAATAAACAAAAGCAGAAGCTGAAATAAAAGCAAAACCTAAAATAAACATTTTTTTTCTATCTTTCATTCCTAGTAGCAAACTAATTAAAAACAACAAAATCCACATAGCACAAGGATTAAACCCATCAATACCTGCTACTATTATAGTTAATAATGGCAAAGAAAATTGTTTTATATCAATCTCCCCTACCAAAGGAATAGTTATATTATTAAGCTCTTCTTCAGACTTTTTAACATCTTTTGCACAACCACAATCATGTTGACAGTCTCCTGTGCAAGTATCACCATGAACACAATCTTTTTCTTTTACTTTTAATAAGTCCATAACATCACTACAACCGTTTATTTCATAATCTTCTATTATTTCTCTAATTTTTTTTCCTGTTGTTTCTTCATTATAAAAGCCAACAACATTTTTTGCACCAATAACCAAAAAAGGAACTCCTGAAGCTTGAGTATTTAATTTGTTAGCAACAGTACCAAGAAGTTTTGCATTTTCTTGATTATGCCAAGTTTCATAACGAAAAATTTTTATATTATCTTTTTCTTTTTCTAATTTATCTAAAAAAATTTCTTCTTTTGCACAGTGAGGACAACCATCACCATAAAAAAAATATAAATTAATTTTTTCTTCTGCTGATACTTTTGAGAAAAAAAGAAAAAAGAAAAAAACTGGAAATAAATATTTTATAAATTTAAACATACTAATAATAATTAATAATTATTTTATTTTATTTTAACATATTAACAAGATACTAACAACTAAAAACAAGAGATTTTTTATAAAAAATCTCTTGTTTTTTTATATCTAAAATATATTATTCTTCCTTAGTTTTATCTTTAACAATTTCTCTATTTACCCAAAATATCCATCCAATAATAGCTAATAAAAATAATAAGAAAACTGCTAAATTAGCTTTAAATTTATTATCTTGTGTAGATTTATCATCTGTACTTGTTGATAAATCTTTTGTAGAAGATGATTTATTTTCATCTTTTTGTAATAAATCAATAATATCTTTATCTATTTCTAAATTATCTTTATTTTTCTCGTTATTTTTTATTTCTTCAGAATCTTTATTTGTATCACTAAAAAAATCTTTTTTATCTTCTTCTATTTTTTTATCATCAATAACTTCTATATCCTTTTTAGTATCTTCTATTTTTTTTAAATCTTTATTTTTTTTATCTACTTTTATAGTTTCATTGTCATTTTTCAATAAATTTTCAATATTTGAACTTACTTTCTTATCAATTACAAGAGAACTACTTGAAGCATTTTTTATTTCAAAACTAATAATTTCAGACCATCTACTTTCTTTTCCTCTCATATCAACTGCTGTTACATAAAAATAATGTTTTCCTTCTTTTAAATTCAGACTTGGTTTATAAACAAAAGCTCCTACTCCTGAATTATGTTTTATTATATTTGTCTTTCCATTATATTTATTATCAATAAAAATTTTTATAAAATGATCATTTTTAACCAAACCTCTAATTAAAGGTTTTTTGTTATATTCATTTTTTTCATAATCAACTTTAAAAACAACAGGACTAGGTGTCGGTTTTTCAATTCTAAATTTTAGAACATTAGAAACTTTACTTTTTCTTCCATAAGCATCTTCTGCTACTGCCCAAACTTTATGTTCACCAACTTCTAAATTCAAAAATGGTTCATAAGCAAAATTAGCTGTTAAACTTTTATGTTTAACAAAATTTGTTTTACCATTATAAACACTATCTATAAATAAATGAACTTTTGTGTTATTTTTAGTCAAACCTTTAATTAAAGGTTTTATTTTTGAAATTACTTCTTTTTCACTAGGGCTAACCAATATTGGAGATGCTAATTCTTCAATTGTAAATTCTTGTATTTTATTTTTTACAGATTCTCTTCCATTTAAACTAGAAACAACTAATAATTTATGTTTACCTACAGATAAATCAAAATTTGGTTTATAATAGAAATTATCAGATTTGGTATTTTCTCTATTAATTGAAGCTTTACCCATAAAAATATCATCAATAAAGACTAAAACTTCGGTTTTTTGTATAGTTAATCCTGTAATTAAAGGTCTTGCTGAAAAATCATCTTTCCCAATTTTTATAATTGTTGGAGCTGGAACATCAGAACTAACACTAGCATTAACTTTGTTAATTATAAATAAATTACAAAAAACAAAAAATAATACTAATAAATATTTAAAAATAACTTTTTTCATATCTTATCTTATCCATTCCCTCCTTAAAAACTTACAATAATTGCAATAAATTTTTAATTTTTAATAATTTTATAAAATTATATAATATAAATTAAGGCTTTAACGTTTAATTTATCCCTCCTCCTTTAAAAGACATAAAAGAATTAAATAATATTAAAATTCCTTTATAGTTAATTATAAAAAGACTAGTATAAAAAACTAGTTATATCTTTTATAAATAAAAACTTAATAAATTTTATTAATTTATTTTTGTTAATTTAAACTTTATTTTAATTTTTATATTTATTTGTATTTTTTATTTTAATTTTTTATTTTAATTTTTTTTGTTTTTTAAAAAAAAGAACTATTTTATATAAGGCTTATATATTAAAAATTTAATTTAAAATTTTAATATATAAATCTTATATTTTATTAAAACGATCTAAAGAGTAATAAGAAATAAACCAGAAAGACCAATTCACCCCAATTACTCTTAAGACACATTTTAATTGTATTTAAATATTAGCGATGATTTATGAATTAGTCAATAGACTAAACTGTGTTTATCTTGTGCTTAACTATATTTTTTTTGTGTATATCTTTATAAACAACTTAAAAAAACAAAAAAATTTAAAATTAATTTTTTTAAAATAAATCTTTATAGTGCTTAATATTAACTAATTTTTCTTTTTTATTAATATCAATTACTAATAAATCCAATCTAATATTATTTGCATTTATTTTTTTTAAACCAACATACATAGAAATGGCTTTTTTTAAATGTTCTATTTTATATGGAGTAATTGCACTATCAGCTCCTCCAAAATTATAATTTGTTCTTGTTTTTACCTCAAAAAAAATTACTAAATTATCTTTTTTAGTTATAATATCTAATTCTTTGTAACTAATCTTAACATTCTTGTCTACTATTTTATATTTTCTTTTTTCTAAAAATTTAACAGCTATCTTTTCTCCAAAATCACCAACTTTTTTGTTGTATTTATTATAAAACATTATAAAAAAGTCCTTTTATTTTTATAAAAAGACACTAAAAAAATTAATTTTTCTTTGGTAAATATTTTTCGTATTCTTTATCTTTTTTAATCTTTTCTTTTAAAAATGGTATCTTTTTATAATTTTTAAAAATAAAATAAAGCCAAACAAAAAATTCCCCCACTAAAAATAAAAACCAAAACCTAGCCGATAACAAAGGAATTCTTTGATCTGTAAAAAACAATAATAGTAAAGTACTTAAAAAATTAACAAACAAAAAAAGTTGTAATTGATTAACGACTCTAAAATATAATGTTTTTTCTGCTCTCTTTTTTAAAAAAATAAAGATTATTGTTAAAACAAATAAAAAAATAATAAAAATAATAAAAATATTCCTTAAATATGGAATTAAAGCTCCCCCCCAAATATTAAACCAATAATTTAAACTCAAAAATTTTGACATAAAAAAATATTATTAATAATTTATAAATAATTTTATAATTTAGAAAAAATCAAACCATAATGATATTGACCTGCATAGAACTCTTCATCTAAATTTAATCCATTTTTTTTGGCTATATTTTTTATATATTCATCATCAACTCTATCCTCTAATGTTGGACCAAATGGAAGCGAAACTGTTTTCCATTCAATAATAACTAATTTTCCACCTTTTTTTAACATTCTTACAACTTCTCTTATTATTTCTATCCTTTTAGTAGATAAATATAAAGTATTAGCTAATATACCAATATCAACTGTACCTGCTTTTATTTTTGTTGCACCAAAAACTTCTAAGTTACTCCAAATTATTTTTATATTTAAATAATTTTCTTGTCTAGCCCTCCTCTTTACTACTTCTAAAACTGTTTTTAAAATATCTACAGCATAAACAACACCATCTACTCCAACCATAGAGGCAACTGGAAAAACAAAATGTCCTCCAGAACCACAACCAAAATCAGCTACTTTCATTTTTTCTTTTATTTTAACTTTATTTAAAATAAAGTCAATATCAAGAAAATTATTAGACTTTGATCCTATATTCATAAAAAAAATTATAAGTATAAATTAGATAATCTTATTATAAAATATTTATTAATTATTAACAAGTTTATAATTTTTTACAGGGAAAAAACTTTGCCTATGAATTTTTGTAGCTCCATATTTTTTTAAATTTTCTAAATGTAATTTTGTTCCATACCCTTTATGCTTTTCAAAACCATATAAAGGATATTCTTTAGCATATTCTCTCAGGATCCTATCTCTTGTCACTTTTGCAATAATTGAAGCTACTGCAATACTTAAAACATTAGCATCTCCTTTAATTATAGCTTCTTGTTTAATACTAATATTAGGTATAATCATATTACCATCTATTAAAATAAACTCTGGTTTTGTTTTTAAGTTACTTATTGCTTTTTTCATCGCTAAAAAAGTAGCTTGTAAAATATTCAATCTATCAATTTCTTTATTATCAGCTATACCTATTCCATAATCAAACAATTTAGTCACTACATTAAAAATTTCTTCACGTTTTTTTTCCTTAATCTTTTTTGAATCATTAACAAGATCTAATTCAACATTAGTCCAATCAAAATTATCATTAATAAAAACACAAACAGCTACAACAGGACCAGCTAATGGTCCTCTTCCTGCTTCATCAATAGCACCTATGAATCTATAACCTTTTTTAAATTTTTCTTGTTCTTCTTTACAACTTAACATAAAAATTATTTCATTTGTAAAAATTGGTAAGCAGATAAAGCTGCTATAGCGGCTTGTCCTGTAGCTATTGTTATTTGTTTAAATGGAACTTGCGTAATATCTCCAGCCGCAAAAATACCTTTAATACTTGTACTACAATATTCATCAACTATTATTTGATTTCTTTCATCTTTTTTTATAAGATCTGCTAAAAAATCACTTTTTGCTATTCTTCCAACTTCAATAAAAACACCATCTAGTTCTATAATTTTTATTAAATCTTTATCCTTAAATTTAACATCAATTGTTTCAACTTTATTTTGTCCTTTTATTTCTATTATTTCTGCATTTACTAAGAATTCTATATTTTTAGTATTTTTAGCTTTATTAACTAATGATTCAAACGCTTTAAAATTTTTTGTTCTATTAATTAAATAAACTTTTTTTGCTATTTTTGATAAAACTTCAGCTGCATCTACCGCAGAATTTCCACCACCAACAACAGCAACCACCTTATTTCTATAAAAAGGACCATCACAATTAGCACAATAAGTAACACCTTTTCCTAAAAATTCAGTTTCTCCTTTTACATTTAATTTTCTTGGTGTCAATCCTAATGCTAAAATAACTGTTTTTGAATAATATTTTTCTTTATTTGTAATAATTTCGAAGCTACTATCATCTAATTTATTTATTTTTACAACATCTTCTATTTTAATTTCTACATTATTTTTTTTAACATGCTCTTGTAATTTATAAATTAAATCAAAACTAGAAATAGATAAAAAGCCTGGATAATTTTCTATTTCAGATGCCCACATAATTTGACCACCTAATTCTTTACCTATAAGCAAAGTTTTCATTTCTCTTCTAGAAGCATAAATTGCTGAAGTAAAACCAGCAGGACCAGCTCCTATAATTATAACATCATACATAAATATCTACTTTTTAATATAATTGTTCTACATAGAACAATTATATTAATTTAATTTAATTTAATTTAAAAAAATAATTTTAATGTTCTATATAGAACAATTATATTAAAATTATTTGTGGACCATAAGGGACTTGAACCCTTGACCTTCTCGATGCCATCGAGACACTCTAGCCGACTGAGCTAATGGCCCATTTTTTATTTTTTTTCAAATAGTGTCCCTACCATGAATCGAACATGGATCTAAAACTTAGGAGGTTTTTGTTTTATCCATTAAACTATAGGAACAATAATTATACTATTTAATTTAATTTAATTTAATTTAATTTAATTTATATAATAAAACTTAATAAATTATATAAATAAATATATCACAGATTAATTTTATTTCAATAGTTGCTTTTTATTTTTTATTAATATATTATATTAATAAATTATTTATAATTTAATATTTTATTTATAAGCTTATGTTTAATAGTCAAAAAGAATCCGCTAGCATAAATTCCGCTGAAACAATTATTGGCCCTTCTATAAAAGTAACTGGAAATTTTCATGGTGAAGGAAATATGATTATAGAAGGAATAGTTGAGGGAAGTGTTAAAACAAATCAATTTCTTTTAGTAGGTATTAAATCAAAAATACTTGCCAATGTAGAAGCAAAAGATGCAAAAATAGGAGGAGAAATTCACGGTGATATTAAAATAGAAAACTTTTTAGAAATTTTAGCATCAGCAAAAATATTTGGGAATATTGAAGTTAATAAATTATCAATTGAGAAAGGAGCTATTTTTAATGGTAATTGTTTAATGCAAAGTTCTAATAAAAAAATTGAAAAATAATTTTTATGCATATTTATATTTATGATTCTTTTATAAATCAAACAAAATATAATAAAGCATTAATGAAAGTTGAAATAAGAATAACTGATTTAGGTTTAAATGGAAAGATAATTCGCTTAGGTTTAATGAAATCTCTTTATAATTTACTTGAAACTGAACTTGATAAATTACCAAAAACTATTGTTTTAGTAGGAGATGATAATCTTTTTCATCAAGCAATTAATTGTGTAGCAAAATTAAAAAAGACAAAAAAAATAGATGTTCCTCTTGCATTTATTCCTTTTGGGAAAAATAATCATATTTCTTTTTTATTAGGGATAAATTCACCTGATGAAGCATGTACTATATTATCAGCTAGAAGAAAAGAAACTTTTGATCTTGGTATTGTTAATGATCATTATTTTTTAAGTGAAGCAGAAATATCTACTGAAAATACAACTATAGAAATAGATAAAAATTATTCTATAGAAATATTAAGACCTGGTGTTATAAAAATTATAAATATTACTAATCTTGAAAAATTACCAAAACAAATAAAACCAAAAGCTAATGATAATATTTTAGAATTATATATAGAATCTCATTCAAACTCTTTTTTTAAAAATTCAAAAGAAACTTATGATAATAGTCTTTTTTCTTTTAAAGAAATTACTATAAAAAATGAAAAAAAAGAAATTGAAATAGATAAAAATACTAATATTAGGTGTCCTGCCAAAATAATGATAGCTAAAGAAAAAATAGATTTCATTATAGGAAAAACAAATTTTTTTTAAACAAAAAGAATTTGACTTTTATAGTTTTAAGTGTTATCTTTGTATTAGATTTTTTTAATAATTATATTAACTATTTTATTGATAAAAAATTATGCCAAAAAGAACTTTTCAGCCAAATACAAGAAAGGCTAAAAAAAAACACGGTTTTATGCACAGAATGGAGACTAAAAATGGTCGTAATGTCATAAAAAGAAGAAGAATTAAAGGAAGAAAAAAATTAACAAAATAAACAAAAAATTATTTTGTTAATTTTTAATAAGCAAAATAATGCTAAAAAAAGAAAATAGATTAACAAAAAAAAAAGATTTTGAATTAATTTTTAATAAAGGAAAAACATTTTTTTCTAATCTCATTATTATTAAAACTATTCCTAATAATTTGAAAATAAACAGATATGGAATTATTGTAGGAAAGAAAGTAAGCAAAAAAGCAGTTATTAGAAATTTAATAAAACGAAGAATTAGAGAAATTATTAATAACAACCTTTTAAATATTACTAATAACAAAGATATTATTATAATAAGTTTAGCACCAATTAAAAATAGTTCTTATGATGCTATCAATAAAGCATTATTTTTTTGTTTTAATAAAATAAAATAATTTAATGATTATAGATTATTATTTAAGAAATATTTTAATAAAAATAATAAAATTTTATCAAAAGACAATATCACCTGATCATGGTTTTTTTAAATCTTTTTATCCTTTTGGCTATTGTCGTTTTAATCCAAGTTGTTCTCAATTTGCTATTGATACTATTATTAAATATGGTATTATAAAAGCAGGTCCAAAAATTATTTGGCGAATATTGAGATGTAATCCATGGAATAAAGGAGGAAATGATCCTGCTTAAATTATATTTATATGTTTGAAATATTATTTTATCAACCAATTTTAAATTTTTTAATTTTTATATATAATGTTATCCCTGGCAATGACTTAGGTATATCTATTATTATTTTAACAATTTTTGTTAAATTAGCTCTTTATCCATTAACAAAAAAACAATTAGAATCACAAAAAGCTTTACAAGAATTACAACCAAAAATAGAAGAAATAAAACAAAAATATAAAGATAAAAAAGAAGAAATGGGAATAGCTATGATGAATGTTTATAAAGATAATAAAGTTAATCCTCTAGCTTCATGTTTACCTTTATTAATTCAACTTCCTTTTTTATTAGCAATTTTTCAAGTTTTCCAAAAAGGTTTTGAAAATGGTTCTCTTAATTTACTTTATTCTTTTATAAATAAGCCAGAAAATATTAATTATATTTCTTTTGGATTTCTTGATTTATCACAAAAAAACATAACTCTTGCTGTTCTTGCTGGTGTCGCTCAATTTATTCAAGCAAAAATGATTCAAACGAAAAGACCTAAACCAAAAGTTGAAGGTTCATCTGATGAAGATATGACAGCTATTATGAATAAACAAATAATGTATGTTATGCCTGTAATGACTGTAGTTATTGGTGTATCTTTTAATGGTGGATTAATTTTTTATTGGTTTATTTCAACAGTAATCACAATTATACAACAATATTTTGTTTTTAATAAAAAGTATGATATTATTTCAAAAACTATTACTGATAATTCTGCAATTGAAGGAGAAATTATAAGCAAATAAATTAGCGGACGTGGTGAAATTGGCAGACACGCATGGTTTAGGCCCATGTGCCTCACGGCATGAGAGTTCAAGTCTCTCCGTCCGCACCAGTATATAAAAATTAAAAAAATTAAAAAATGAATAATAAAAAAATTATCATTTCTTTAGGTGGTTCTATTATTGTTCCTGAATCTGGAATTGATTGGGAATTTTTAAAAAATTTTAGAGAGCTTATTATTAAATATATTAAAAAAGATTATAAGTTTTTTCTTATCTCAGGTGGGGGAGTAACAGCTAGAAATTATATCAAAGCTGCTGATAATATTGTTAAAGTTACAGACAATGATAAGGATTGGTTAGGTATTCATTCAACTAGATTAAATGCTCATTTATTAAGAACTATTTTTTATGATTTTGCTTATAAAGAAATTATAAAAAATCCTACTATCCACTTTTCAACTAATAAAAAAATAATCATCGGTGGAGGATGGAAACCAGGTTGGTCAACTGATTATGTTGCTACAATGATTGCTCAAGAGTATGAAATAAAAACAATTATAAATCTTTCTAATATTGATTATGTTTATGATAGTGATCCTAAAATATCAAAACAAGCAAAAAAAATAAAAGAAACTAATTGGACTAATTTTAGAAAACTAGTAGGGAATAAATGGAAGCCTGGTCTTAATATGCCTTTTGATCCTATCGCCTCAAAAAAAGCACAATTGTTAAATTTAAAAACAATTATGCTTAATGGAAAAAATTTAAATAATTTAAAAGAATGTTTAGATGGTAAAAATTTTATTGGAACAATAATAGAAGGGAAATAATTTTAAATATCTTCATTTTTTAAATTATCTAAAATAGCTTTTCTTATTTCAATAATTAATTTTTTATCTGCTTTTATAAAACTTTTAGCATTTTCTCTTCCTACTCCTAACTTTATATCTTTAAAACTATAAGAATTTCCTGCTTTCTTTATTACCTCATGTTCAACTCCTACATCAAGTAAATCGCCAGAAACAGAAATTCCTTCATTATACATAATATCAAATTCACAAGCTCTAAAAGGAGCTGCTACTTTGTTTTTTACCACTTTACATTTTACACGGTTTCCTAAAATTCTTTCACCTTGTTTAATTTGAGCAGCTTTTCTTATTTCAATCCTAATAGATGCATAAAATTTTAAAGCATTTCCTCCTGTTGTTGTTTCAGGATTTCCAAAAAATACTCCTATTTTTTGCCTTATTTGATTTATAAAGATAACTACAGTTTTTGATTTTGAAATTGTGCCTGTTAATTTTCTTAAAGCTTGACTCATTAATCTTGCTTGTAAACCCATATGAGAATCTCCCATGTCTCCCTCTATTTCTTTTTGAGGAACTAATGCTGCAACACTATCAATAACTATTACATCAATTGCATTAGATCTAACTAATGTTTCAACTATTTCTAATGCTTGTTCACCTGTATCTGGTTGAGAAATAAGCATTTCTTTAATATTAATACCTATCCTTTGAGCATAATCGGGATCTAATGCATGTTCTGCATCAATAAAGGCTGCTATTCCTCCCTTCCTTTGAACCTCAGCTATTATATGCTGAGAAAGTGTTGTTTTACCACTAGACTCAGGACCATATATTTCAATGATTCTTCCTCTCGGAACACCTCCAACTCCTAATGCTAAATCTAAAGAAAGACAAGTTGTTGAAATAACATCAACATTTGATTTTCTTGCCTCTCCAAATTTCATAATAGCCCCATCTCCAAATTTATCTTTTATTTGAGACATTGCTAAATTAGTTGCTTCTTCTTTAGCATTTCCTTTATTAATTTCTTCTTTTACATTGTTTTTTGTCATATATTTTTATTAAATTACTTAACTATAATATTTCTAATAATTTCATTTTTTTTACCATGCTTTTTTTGGGCAATAATTGTTATAATATTTAAACCTTCTTTTAAAATTAATTCTTTAGAAAAACTTCCTTCATTATTAACTAAAACCATTTCTCCATTAATAAAAATTTGTGTTTCTTTTTCTGTTTTTCCAATAATTTTTATATCTTTTATATTTATAATTTTATTATTTTCTAAATTATATAATTCTATTTCAGGATAAGCTATTATTTTGTTGATATAAAAATTAAGATAAGCTAAAAAAAATAAAAATACAGAAATAATAAAAATATTTTTAAATATTTTTGAAACCACTATTAAATTATATTTATTGTTCTTATTAATTCTAAAAATAGTTTTATTTAATTTCAAAGTTTCTTGCTCTTTTAAAAATAAATCTATTAAATAATCAGCATCTAAATTTAAAAAAACAGCATACTTTTGCAAAAAATTCTTTCCATAAATTCCTCCTGGTAATTTATCAAATTCTCCTTTTTCTAGTGCTTTTAAATAGTCTATATTTATTTTTAATAATTCAGCTATTTCTGTTAAACTTAGTTTATTTTTTTTTCTTGTTTTTTTTAACTGTTTTTTTATTATGTCAACATTTTCTATTATTTTACTTTTATTAAAATTAAATGCTTTCATTCTTTTTATTTTATTGTTTGTTGTACTCTTTGAGCAGCTATTGAAATAATTTCTTCTATGCTTTTATCAGTTTCTTCTACCGCTCCTTTAATCATTTCATTTATTATTTTTTCATTAGAGTTAGAATCATTACCTTTATACCAACTTTTTGAAGTTAAAACTTGAGATGCAAAAATTCCTATTTCTTTATTTTCTGTTTGTTCTCCTACTAATTCTCTTAATGCTGAAGGTTTCTTTACTTTTTCACAATATTTTTTAGCTATTTCTTTTTGTGTTATAAATTGAACAAATACCCAGGCTGCTTCTTGTTTTGCTTTTGCATATTCTTCTCCTTTTTTTAAATCATCTGGATCAGTTAATATTTTATTAGAAACTGTTTCAATCCAATAATTAGCAAAATTAATTTTTAAATTATTTCCTTCTATTTGAGGAATTGAACTTATAGAAAAATTTAATTCAGGTGCACTTGCTTTTATTTGAGGTAACATATAAGCATAACCAAACATCATTGCAACTTTTCCTCTAATAAACATATCTAAAGAATTATCTAATGTATTATTCCAACTATAAACTTCTTTTGCTAAATTAGAAAAATCTGTATAAAATCTTAAGGCATCAACACCTGGAATTTCACTTCTTTTTTCTAAAGATTCAGGAACTGTATGAAAAGTAATATATTTACCATTCATCATTTTAGTTCCATTTTGCATCATTAACAAAGAAATTATATCAGCAGATCGTTCAATATTAGAACTCCCACCCAAAGCTACTCCTGATTGAATTAATTCTCCTTTATTGTTTTGCTTTGTTAATTTTTTTACATCTTGTAAAAATTCTCTATTCCAATATTTTGGAATTGTATTTATATCAGCATTATTAAATAATTCTTTATTATAATACATAGCTAATGTATCTACAAACAGAGGTAATCCAAAAATAGCATCTATCTCTTGACCTTCTTGTTTTTTTTCTTTTATAACTACATCATCATAAACAACATCTACAAAATCTTTTTCTAATTTAGCTAATGAATAGCTATGATTATTTTCTTTATATTCTACTTTTTTACCAACACCTTCTGCTTTTTGTATTGAAATAGTAACTATGTTATTTGGCATTGAAGCAATAAATCCATTTTCTTGATATTTTTTCATCCAAGTATTATGAAGAGAAAAAACATCAGGACCTTTATCTGTAGCAAATGATTCTATTAGTTCTTTTTCATATTCATCATAACGAAATTTTTTATAATTAATTTTTATATTTGGATATTTTTGTTGAAATTCATTAATTATATCAGCAAAAACATCTGATTCATCCCAAACTTTCCAATATTCTAATGTTACTGGCTCTAACTTTAAAGCAACATTTGGAGGAATATAATCTTTATTAATATCACCACTAAAATAAAGATACATAATTATTATTACTGGTAATAACAAAATTGAAATTAAAATAATTATTTTACTATTCATTTCTTTACAATTTATATTTATATTATCATTATAACAACTACTCACAATCTATTCAATACCAAAAATTTTTATAAGTCTTCTGAATAATCATTAAATCTATATTGTAAAGCCTCTTTAATGTGTTTAGTTAGAATATTGAAAGAATCATCTAAATCTGCTATTGTTCTTGCTAATTTTAAAATACGAAAATAAGTTCTTGCTGATAAATGAAAAGATTCTACTGCCTTTTTAAGTATTTGTTTTGATTCTTGACAAATTGGACAAAAATTTTTTATATCTTCTGAACTCATTTCTGAATTAGTAATTAAATTACTTTTTTGAAATCTTATTTTTTGTATTTTTCTTGCTTTATGAATTCTTTCTTTTATTTTTTCAGAATTTTCTTCTACTTTAAAAGAGGATAAATTATCAAAATTTATTCTTGGTACTTCTATGTGAATATCTATTCTATCCATTATAGGTCCTGATATTTTTTTCTTATAATTTAAAATTTGTTGCTGTGAACAAACGCAATTTTTTTCTTTATCCCCATAAAACCCACAAGGACAAGGATTCATAGCTGCAACTAAAATAAATTTTGCAGGAAAACGAAGATTACTAGAAACTCTGCTAATATCAATAACTCCATCCTCTAATGGTTGACGTAAATTTTCCAATGATTGTCTAGAAAATTCTGCAAATTCATCTAAAAATAAAATTCCTCTATGGGCTAAAGATATTTCTCCTGGTTTTGGCCAAGTCCCTCCACCTACTAAAGCAACACTTGAAGAAGTATGATGAGGAGAACGAAAAGGTCTACTTGTTATAAGTCCTGATTTATTTTTTAATAAACCAGAAACACTATAAATTTTAGTTATTTCTAAAGCTTCTTCTAAAACTAAATCTGGTAATATTGAAGGAATGGTTTTTGCTAATAATGTTTTTCCAGAGCCTGGTGGTCCTATCATATTTATATTATGTGCACCTGCTGCTGATATTTCTAATGCTCTTTTAACATTTTCTTGTCCTTTTACATGTTGCATATCAAAAATTGTTTTTTGATTTGAAAAAGAAAAATTTGTTTTTGTGGCTTTTTGTATTTCTTTTTTATTTTTTAAATAAAGAACTAATTCTGTTAAATTTCTAACAGGTATGATATCTATATTGTCTATCATACTAGCTTCATTAGCATTATTAAAAGGAAGAAAAATTTTTTTTATTCCTTTTTGAACAGCTTTAATCACTATTGGCAAAACTCCATTTACAGAACGAAGTTCACCATTTAGAGCTAACTCACCAACAAACAACATCTCATTGTTTATATTTTTGTAATTTATGACCTCAATAGCTATTAAAATACTAAGAGCTATTGGTAAATCATAACTAGGTCCATGCTTTTTTAGGTCAGCCGGAGCTAAATTGATTGTTACTTTTATTTTTGGAAAACGAAAACCAGAATTTTTTATGGCACTTCTAACTCTTTCTCGAGACTCAGAAACAGTAGCATCTGGTAATCCTACTACTGTAAATAATCCATGAGTACCACTACCAGTATCTGCTTCTACTTCTATAAGCTCAGCATCCACACCTAAAACAGCAGCTGATATTATTTTTGATGATAACATATTTTGTTTTTTATTATTATTTTTTATTATTTTAAAAACTTTTATTTTTATTTTTTATAATTATACAAAAAAGGTGATAAAATTCTAATAAAGAAAATATGAAATTTTTCTAAACTTTTTATTTTTAAAATACTTTTAAATTTTCTTTATTTATATTATACTTTAAACAAGTCTATAAACTTTTTTATGAAAGAAATTTTTAAAATAATAAAAAATAATAATAAAAAAATTTTTCTCTTTTTTTTATTAATCTTAATTATTTTTATTTTTACTATTAAAAAATTAAATAGTTTTTATGCTGTTCAATATGGAGGTAGAATTATCTATTCTGTCCCTCCTTCGGTTTGTGCTAATCCTATGCCTGGTGTTTGTTCTTCTGCTTGTGTCCTTTGTGGTTGCGGATTATGGTTTCAAGTTGTTATTCAACCTGCTGGTGGAAGCGGTTTTTATTTTTGTCCTTCTTTTACAGCAAGTAAAGGCAATAATCCCATGTATATGCCTGGTGGTTCTGTTATGACAGGAGGATCTTCTCCTTATTCGCTTGATCCAACTAATACAGCTGCTATAGTTAAAGAAAATAAATTTAAAGGTAACTTAATGTTAGTTTGGTTTAAAATCAAAACTATCTTTTTATAAAAAAATGAAAATTAATAAATTTAAAAACAAAAAATTAATAAATGCTTTTATTATATTTTTATTATTTAATTTTTTATTGTTTAATTTTTATAAGGGATTAGGAGCTACTTCTAGTTTAGCTCAAAAATTAAAAGGTAAAATATTATTACAAGTAGAAAGTAATGGTGAAGCTTGGTATATTAACCCTAATGATTTAGAAAGATATTATTTAGGAAAACCAGAAAATGCTTTTGAATTAATGAGTAATTTGGGAATAGGTATTACTAATGAAGATTTATCAAAAATAGCTTTTGGTAAAATGACTTATCCACAAGAAACTAATGAAGATACAGATAATGATGGTTTATCAAATGCTATAGAAACTAGTTTAGAAACCAACATTTTTCAAAAAGACAGTGATAATGACGGCTATACTGATTATGAAGAAATAGTTAATAATTATAATCCTTTAAATAAAAATAAATTAAAGATAGATAAAAATTTAAGTCAAAAATTAGCAGGAAATATTGTTTTACAAATTGAAAATAATGGAGAAGCATGGTATATTAATCCTAGTGATTTAAAAAAATATTTTTTAGGAAAGCCACAAGATGCTTTTGAAATAATGAAAACTTTAGCACTAGGAATAAAAACTTCTGATTTAGAAAAAATAATAGAACATAAACAAATAAATAAAAACATTGCTTATCAATATACAACTGATTTAAATAATTCAACAAAAAAATATACTGATCCAAAAAACGAATATTCATTTGAATATCCTAACTCTTGGAAAATTGATAAACAATATAATTTAGAAAAAGTTGTTTATTTAACTGATTCACAAAAAGATTATTTTAACGAAAATAAAGCTATTATTCTTATAACTTTTCAAGAAGATAAAAATTTTTCGTTTAATAATTTTAAAATTGCTTTTAATAATATAAAAGATTTTAATGAAAAAATAATAAACGAAAAAAAAAGTTTGGAACTAATTTTAAATCAAGAATATACTGAAGAAAAAAATACTATTATAAAAAATGATGATAATTCTTTTGTGCAAGTATCCTTAATTACTAAAAAAAATAATAATTCTTATAATTTTATTTATAATAATTTATTAAATAGTTTTAAATTTTTAAATAATATAAATGAAAAATAAAAAAAAATTTATTTTAATAATAATTTTAATTTCATTAATTTTAATTTTATTTTTAATAAATATTAAAATAGCAACAGCAATTGATCCAAAAAAATCATTAGATAGTTTTTTAATTTATTTAGATGAATTAAGTTCTAAAAATAAGATTAATCAAGTAGCAGGAGAACCTGGAAAACTTTTAACTCTTGGCCAAATAATTTATGAATCTTGGTGGAATCCTGCTGGAAATCCTTTGGAAAAAAATCAAAAACAACTTTTTCATTATTATGGTTATGATGCTGATTGTATAACTATGGCAAAGAAAAAAGAAGAAATTTGTTTATTAAATAAAAATGCTTTTAATGAAAAAACTAATTGTTCTGCAATTAGAAGTAGAGAAGAAAAAATATGTCAATCAAAACATCCTTTTTGGGGAGCAGGAACTACTCAAATAGCAGGGAACCTAGCAATAGCTGGAGCTGGTTTACTTTTTAATATGGGAGATTCTTCTGGTATGCACTGGATTATGTCTGCTTTACAAGAAGGTATTTATAATACTATTGGTTTTAGTAAAAATGAACAAAGTATTTTTTTTAATAGAGATATTTATATTGAAAAGAATCTTACTATGAATCAAAAAAAAAGAGACGGTTCAAATGACATTGAAAATAATATATTCTTAACAGATAAATCAATTTTAAAACAAAATAATAATAATCTAGAAATATTAAATCCAAATTTAACTATTAATCTTTTAAAAAATAATAATGTTTACAGAACTAATTTTATTGGTGGTTTAGAAATTGAAGATTACTTAAAAACAAACAAAATAATTTTTCAAAATAGTTTTTTAACTTATTGTGAACAAACAAGTGGGGATTGTTATCAATCAGATAGACTTCATAATGAAAACTTTATTTTTGCAACAAGTACTGATGTTATTCTTGAAAACTTATTTTTTATAAAAAAATATAAATAAAAAAATGATTAAGTTTAAACAAAAAAAATTTAGTTTTTATTTTCTAATATTACTTATCTGTTTTATCTTTTATATACTTAAAAATAAATCTAAAGCTGATGATACTTCTTATATTACTCAAATCATAAGAAATTATACAGAAAGAATATACAAACAGATTTCTTGTCATGATGGATATTGTGATTATGATAAATCAAGCTCTTTTATACAATCTGAAGAACTTTTTACTTTTTATGGTTATGATGCTAACTGCGATTATTTTAATAATACTTGTAACAAGACCTATAATTGTGACAAATCTACAAATTGTAGCTACGAAAAAGATAAATGCAAAAAAAACAACAATAATAAAGATTGCGTTGACTGTACAGGGCTTAATTATTATGAATGTATTGAGGCACAAGAAGAATGTATTCATAATGAAACAATTAAATGTTATATTAATTTTCCTTATGGTCAAAGTGGAACAACAAGAACTTATGGGAATATTTATACAAACGGCCAAAGAACTTTTATTGATGGTTATGACAATTTAGGCTATCATTGGTTTAGAACAAATCCAGAAAATCCTGGTGGACAGCTATTTGCTTTAAAAGAAAATACTAGGGATCTTTATTTTAATGGCAATTTATTACAAACTGATGTTTTTTCAAACATTTTTTTAAACACCAACAATAACCCAATTAATAAAATAATTTGGTTAAATGAGATAAAAAAATATCAAAAAAGTAATGAATATATAGAAACTACTAAATCAAATATTATTAATTTTCATTCTGAGCATGAAAATATTATGGAAATTGATAGTAAAAAAAATTATAACACAAAATTAAAAAACGGGGCTGAAACAAATAATTTATTAGAAACAAACAGTATTGAGTGGAAAGGTAATACAGGATCTTATAAAAAACTTTATTGGACACCTATACAAAAAGAAAAAAATCCTGATACTTGTGAAGTAGAAACTTATTTATTTGGCATGAGAGATGGTTATAACACACCATCAAAAGAAAATCATCAAATTCTTTTTTATTATGATTCTAAATAATTATAAATATTATAAAAAAATGTTAATAACTAAAAAATATTTAATTAATTTTCTATTAATTTTATTTCTATTACCTTCTTTTGTATCAGCTGAAGAAAAAAATTGTTATGGATATAATGCACTAGCTACTGAAAAATTTAATTATTATAAACTAGCAAATGGTTATTGCGAATATCCAATAAAAGAAAATAGAAAAAAAAAAGGTGATGGCATTTATCCTTTTTTAGGGTTTTCTACTTATCAATGGAAAATTACTACATCAAATCAAAAAGATAATGTTAGTATAGAAAATAATTTAAGTTTACATGGTTGTGGTGATACAACTTTTCCTTGCTATTGTGATAGCTCTATTTCAAAAGATAATCCTAATTATCAAAATTATTGTTGTCCTAGCAATACTAATACATTTTGTCTTAGAAAAAAAAATGCTATTTATATAAACAGACCTTTTTATTCTATTTATAAAAAAAATGGTGATTTAGAGATAAAAAACAATATTGCTATTTCAGGAGATTCTAATTATTTTTTAAATGATTTTTCAAAAATTGGTATTTATTCAACTTTATTAAAAACTTATCAGTCTTTTATGTCTTTTAAAAAAAATATTTCTGATGTCTTTGTTAATGCTCATATAAAGATAGGAAGGTTCTTGATTTTTAATAATAAATTTGGAGATATATCATTAGGTGAAACTACTCAAATTTCAAAAGTTAAAAAAAACAAAATTATTTTATCAAATTTAATGGGAAAAGAACAAAGATCGGTTTGGAGTGAATTAAATGCAAATAAATTAGATTTAGAAAAATTTGGAGAAATTACTGCTATTACAAATAATGATAACTATTTTTATTTAACAGATAAAGAAGAAAAAAAAATACACAGAATAAATGGTAGCACAGGGATAACTCCAAAAGAAAACTCAAATCAAATGAATTTAGAATGGGATACAAAAGAAATTTTATCAACTGGAAATCACGATTGGGCTTGGGAGCCATCAGGATTAGATGTTGATGAAAATGAATATCTTTATATAAGTAGCTCCTTTACGGAATTTGAAGAAAATTCTATTCAACAATTAAGAATTAATTCTCCTGCACCAAATACTATTTACAAACAAGGAGAAACAGTTATTATCTCATGGTCAAAATTACCAAAAGCTACTAATTATAAACTGCATTATAGAAAAAATGATGTAGCAATGGATATTATTACTTTAAACTCTCAAGAAAATAGCTTTGAATTTAAACTTGATGAAAAGACAATTCAAAATATGCTTGGTTCTTGGACTTTTACTATTAGTGTAGAATTAGACGGCAAACCAGTTTTTGCTAATAACACTTGTACATTTAGTGTTGTATCTTTATCAGAAGATACTTTTAGAATTACAAATCCTAAATACAATAATGAGTTTGAGATAGGAGATATTATTCCTTTTTCATGGGATAAATATCCAGAAGCAAAAGAATATTCTTTAGTCTATAAAATTAATAATGAAGAAGAAAAAGAAATATCCGTTGGAGAAAAAGATATTTTTGAGATAGAAGCCAGAGAAGATACTTTAGCTCCTGGAAATTATGAATTTAAAGTAAAGGCTTATGACAAAAACAAAAAACTTCTTAAGACTTCTATTAATAATATATTATTTACTATAGTAGAAGAAAAAAAAGAAATTACTTCTTTAAGTCATAACATTTTTAAAATTAGTTTAGAAAAAAATGATAAAGGTAATATAAAAGAATTTGAAACATTTATTCCAAAACAAAAAAACTTTGAAGATACTTTAAACTACGAAATTATTAGAGATTATTTAATATATAAAAATAATGATCCATTAGCTTTATTTTTAAAAAATCCAAAAAGTATAAAATATTATAATAATTATATATATATTGTGGATAATGGAAATAATCGTATTGTTCGTTTAAATAAAGATATCAATTTATCAAAAGGTGTAGGAAAAGAAGTTGGAAATAAATTAAAAAAAATAAAATATAATTATCTAGAAAAATTCAAAGAAGGTTTAATTGTAAGTAAAAATTGGCAAGATGAGGTTTCTTCATCTTCTGATAAAGATTTTATAAATAATTATTTAGATGATTATTGGAAAATAATTTATGATAATTCTACTGATAATTTAATAGGTTCTTTATCTAATCCTCAAGATATATTTATTGAAAATGAAAATATTTATATAAGTGATACTAATAATAAAAGAATAGTTTTTCAAGATTCAGATAAAACGTGGAAAACTATAATTGCTAATTGGTCTCCTTATGGTATATATAAATTAAATAAATATTTATATATAACTGATGTTCTTAATGGAAATATAACAAGAATTGATATGGATCTTTATTCTCTTAATAATACTTTAATTTTTAATAATAATTATTTTCAGTTAGGAAGACGTGGACAAGAAAAATATGAATTTAGTTTTCCAATAGATATTGCTTTAAAAAATAATCTTTTTTATATTATTGATAGTGTTTCTAATACAGGTTATTCTCTTATAGCAGGTAATACAGATAGCACTTCAGCCACAGATGCTAAAACAGCTTCTAGTAGTCTTATAAATTTATATAGTGGAGAAGCTACAAGAAATATAGATACTTTTTTAAAAAACCCTTATAACAATGAATTAAATAGCGACACTTTAGCTGATGCTATAAAAATTGATGATTCTGTTAGCTTTTTTAATAATGTCTATAATAGAATAGAAAAATGGAAGAAAGGACCTGGTGTTGCTCATTGCGAAAAAAAATGTTCTGACGGTTATACAGAATGGAAAGTTTATGATAGCTGTGGGAATGAAACTACTTATTCTCATACTTGTAATGGCTGTTGGAAAGATACTATTATACTTGATTGCGAGGGAAATAACAAATGTAACAGCGGTTGTACAGATATTGACTATGATGCAAAATATGTTAGGACTTGTCGTGATCAATGGGATTGGGATGCAAATTCACCATCTTGTGATTATTATGTAGTAGAACCTAATTGTCATATAGAATCTATTGAACTAGGAGAAGGAGAAACTTGTGAATGCCCTTGTGTTAGTTCTTGGACTGTTTGTGAGCCTTATTGCAAAGTTGTAAAAAATAATTGTCATGTTGGTTATGCTGTAGGTTTTGAAGATTATACAAATCCAACTGTAGAAAATCCAACTGTAGAAAGTACTGAAAATTATGAATTGTCTATAAAAGAAGGTTGGCCTGATTATATCTATTAAATTAATTTTTATTATTTTTAAAAATCGCTTTTTTAAAAGCGATTTTTTATTTTTTTATACTTATCAACAACTTATAAACATAAATCTAATTTTACAAAAAATAGATTGTTGCTATAATTTAAACATTAAAAAATTTAACTTCAAAAAAGCTATGAATAATGATCAACTATGGCAATCTGTTTTAGGTGAAATAGAACTAAGCCTATCAAAAGCTAACTTTACAACTTGGTTTAAAAACACCTTTATTTCTTCATTTGAAGAAGATCAAATTATTATTTGCGTTTCTAATTCTTTTACAAAAGCTTGGTTAGAAAAAAAATACAATACACTTATTTTAAAAGCTTTAGAAAATATTACTAATAAAAAAATAAAAAACATTATTTACAAAATAGAATCAAGAAAAACACCTGTTTCTAAAAAAGAAGAATCTTTTTTTACTCCTATTCAAGAAAATTTAATAGATGATTTACCAACTACAACTATAAAAACAACTCCATTAAATCGTTTTGGTTTAAATAATAAATATTCTTTTGAATCTTTTATTGTAGGAAAGGGAAATGAATTAGCTCATGCGGCTTCTAAAGCAGTTGCGGCTAATCCTGGTAAAGCTTATAATCCTTTATTTATTTATGGCGGTGTTGGTCTTGGTAAAACTCATTTATTACAAGCTATAGGAAATCATTTATCAAAAAACTTAAAAATTCTTTATGTAACTTGTGAAAAATTTACCAATGATTATATAAGTGCTATTAGGGGAGGAAATATAAAAGATTTTAAAAATACTTACAGAACAACTGATATGCTTTTAATTGATGATGTTCAGTTTATTAGCGGAAAAGAAGGAACTCAAGAAGAATTATTTCATACTTTTAATGAACTTCATCAAAATGATAAACAAATAGTTTTAACTTCAGATCGTCCTCCTAAATCTATTCCTGCTTTAGAAAAAAGACTTTTATCAAGATTTGAGTGGGGGATGATTGCTGATGTTTCAACTCCTGATATAGAAACTATGGTTTCTATATTAAAATCAAAATGCCAAGAAAAAAATTATACACTAGATAATGATATTTTATATTTTATAGCAAACAATATTCAAAATAATATTAGAGAACTAGAAGGTGCTTTAAATAGATTAATTGTTTTTCATGAATTTAATAATACAAAACCAACAGTTGACTCAACTAAACATATATTGGATAATATTTTGGCAACCACTAAAACAAAATCTTTAACATCTAAAGATATATTAGAATCTGTAGCTGGTTTTTTTGAAATAAATATTAAAGACATAACCGGTAAATCTAGAAAAAAAGAATTAGTTTATCCAAGACAAATTATTATGTATTTAATGAGAGAAAAACTAGGATCTTCTTATCCAACTATTGGAAATGAATTAGGAGGAAGAGATCATACAACAGCAATGCATGCTTATAATAAAATAAAAGATGAAATAAAAAATAGCGAAAAAATAAAACAAGATATAAGTTCTATTATTAATTTAATAAGAACTTGTTGAAAATAACTTGTTATTAAGTTTGTTAATAAAAACTTAATATAAATTTATAAATTCTGTATAACTTATTAATAAAAAATAAAAATAAAACATATTAACAAACTAAACAACTTTTTATCACAACCAATACCACTTAAAATAAAAGATCTTTCAACAACTAAGACACAATAATATTAAGCTAAAATAAAAATAAAAACATAATTTTTCAAATTTTATTAACTCCCTTATTATTATCATTATTAATTTATAAATATATATTAATATAATTATAAGATAAAAATATAAGTATATGAAAATTTCAATTTTACAAGAAAATTTTAAAAAAGGTTTACAAATAACTAATAAATTAGCTAATAAAAATATTAACTTACCAATACTTGGAAATATTTTAATTAAAACAGAAAATAATAATATCAAATTAGTAAGTACAGATCTTGATTTAGGAGTTAGTACAAAATTAAGAGGAAAAATTGATGAGCAAGGAGAAATAACAGTTGATTCTAAAATTATTTCTGATTATATTTTTTTATTACCAAATAAAAAAATAGATTTTTTTGTAGAAAAAAATGAAAAAATAAATATAAAAAGTGATAACTATAAAACTACAATAAAAGGAATTAATGCTGAAGAATTTCCTTTAATTCCTCAAATAGATAGAAAAGAAAATTTTAAAGTTAATATTATTGAATTTAAAAAAGCTTTAAGTCAAGTTATTTTTGCTGTTTCTTTAAGTGAAACAAAATTAGAATTATCAGGAGTTCTTTTTTCTCTTCAAAATGATGATTTATCTTTAGCTTCTACTGATAGTTATAGATTAGCTGAAAAAAAAATAAAACTTAAAAAAGAAAAAAAAGATGAAATAGATGAAATAAAAATAATAATTCCAGCAAAAACTATTCAAGAGTTAATTAGAATAATTTCTATTGAAGATAATGATTCTATTAAAGAAAATAATTTTGTTGAATTTTTTATAAATGAAAATCAAATTTTATTTGTAATTAATGAAACAGAATTAGTTTCAAAAGTTATTGAAGGACAATATCCTGATTATAAACAAATTATTCCAGTTGAATATAAAACAAAAACAAAAATAAATAGAAATGAATTAATAAGAGCTATTAAAACATCTTCTATTTTTTCAAAAACAGATATTAATGACGTAAGTCTTGATTTTCCAAAAGGTTTAAATAAAACTATTATTTCATCAACATCTACGAAAACAGGTGACAATATTGTTGAAATAGATTCTCAAGTTGAAGGTGATGATAATAGTATAGTTGTAAATTATAAATATTTACTAGATGGTTTAAATAATATTAATAGTGAGCTTGTAAATATTGATATAGTAAATAGTGACACTCCTTGTGTAATAAGAGGTGAAAATCAAGAAGATTATTTTTATATTATAATGCCTATTAAACAATAAAAATTTATTGTAGGCTCTAGACTAGCAAAAGCACTTATGCTATACTAAATCTATGCTAGTAAAAGCCAAGATTTCTAAATATATTTTGAAAAAAATAATTAGGTATTTTTGTATAGATATTCCATCATCAAAAACATC
>Ga0209467_1000140_pt1 | contig 129774 bp, 96 predicted proteins | sample Higcelwee11metaG_FD_187175 | JGI IMG/M metagenome (GOLD analysis project Ga0209467, IMG submission 187175) | Freshwater pond sediment microbial communities from the University of Edinburgh, under environmental carbon perturbations - High... | ecosystem: Environmental > Aquatic > Freshwater >...
ATTTTCTTTATGCGTTGCGCAGGATCTGCCGCCGGTGGAATTTGCCATCGTCTTTGCGCAAGCGCCCAACGTGAACTTGGGTATCCGGGCGGAATTGCTGGAAATACTGGGGCTGCGATGGGGGCAGATTGCGCCGGAAGCCGGCTGGGAGGCTATCATCTGTGAATTTCCGCAATCGGAAGCGGCCGCGCGCGGATTGCTCGCCGGATGGGCAAACAGAAACTTTCCCGCCGCCAAAGCAGCGCTTGCGCGAATACCCAATCCGGATCGCCGCCTGAGTTTGGCCGATGCGTTGCTAACAGCGCGCGCGTGTGTGAATCCGAGCGAAGCGGCGCAATGCGCCATTGACGAGACTTACCAAGGGCGAGATCCCGGCTTGGCAGAAATTCTGCAAATTTGGGCGCAGGCAGACCCACAGGGCGCGGTTGATTTCGCGGTGGAAAACCGACGTGAAAAACGGCTTGGTACTGTTTGTGCCCGTTGGCTCTCGCAAGACCGGGAAGCGGCGATGGCGAAACTTGCAGCCATGGACGCCAAGTCACGCGATGAAATTGTGGGGGCGGTCATGTATGTGGAGGATTTCCTCTACGCCCATCCGGAAATTGCGCGGAAGCTGCTGGACGCATTCCCCTCTCCGGACGCTAAAAAACAACGCGTGCGTTACGCGCAATTTTTCTACAACCGCGCCTTGGTGAATCCCCAAGAGACCCTTTCGCAGTCCATGGCCCTGCCCGAGGGGGCGTTGCGTACACGCGTGCTCGCCGCCGTGCTACAACAGATTGCTTTCATTGACCCCGCAAGCGCCCTCGATATTCTTCGCCGTTGGTCTACCACGGCCGGAGAAAAAGAGCGGCGAACGGTACTGTCTTCCACCTTGCTCGGTCTTTGCCGCAGCGACCCGCTCGGAGCGCTTGTCTTGTTGCAGGAAGTGCCCTCCTCTCGAGATATGGATCAAACGAAGATCGAAATGATGCGCAACCTGCGCCCGGAAGATTTTCCCAAAGCCCAACAAATACTGGAAAGGATGACATTTTACGATGCCTATGCCCGCAAGCGGGCCTTCTCCCAATTGGGCGAGCGCATCTATTCCCATAATCCCAAGATGGCAATCGCATGGCTCGACCAGCTGGGGGATCAGGAGGTTAAATCGGCGGTGGCGCAAAGCATCTTGACCGCCTGCGCGAAGCGCAATCTTTCGCAGGCGACAGATTTGTACACCCAATTCACCCAGGGCCGCAAAATACCGCTGCAAATCTCGGATGTATTGGACGATGTGAAAACGATTCCCGACATTCCCGCTGTATTCCAATGGGCGCGTAAAAACCTGACAGGACGCGACCTGGAATATACGTTGCCAAGTCTTGTGGATCGGGCCGCCCGCGAAAACCCCGCACAAGCGCTGGAGCTGTTGAACGAACTGCCGGAAGGCTCCTTGAAGGACAATGCAAGCGGACGACTGGTTTGGGAAATCTACAATCACTCCCCTCAGGAGGCGATGGCAATGGCGACGGCTTTCGGGAATGAGGACATTGAAGAGCAGATTCGAGGACGAATGTTGAAGGACAGCGTGAAAGGCGATTTTTATTGCGCCCTGCAGTTTATATGCACACCGGAGGGTATTGATGCGTTGCGCAGGGAGGCGAAAGATTCTTGGCGCAATCAAAGCGCGGTAATGAATTCCTTGGTGTCAATTGATTCGGCCCAAGTGCGCGTCGCGATTGAATCCCTGCCCGATGGCGTCCGCGAGCAAATGCTGGGTTTTTACGCCTCAGGTATTTTTGAGACCGATCCAAGTCAGGCGGTCGATATTCTGGCGGAGCAACTTCCCAAACAAGGCAGGAGCCCCTTTTTCGCCTCGTTCATGGCGTGGTCCGCAATCGACGCGAGCGCGGCCATGCGTTGGCTGGAAGAGACGGCGCAAGATAATTCCCCGCTTAGAGACTGCGTGCAGCCCTGTTTTTCCGCGTGGCTAAATCAGGACATCGTGGCAGCATCCCAGTGGCTCACCGATTACCCTGTGGGCAACCTCAAAGATTCCATGGCGCACGCGCTCATCAATTCGGTGCGAGATAAGGATCCGGAAGGCGCTTTTAGCTGGGCAATGGCGCTTCCCGAGGAAGGCGGACGCCAGTACGAGATAAGGACCATTTTGGAAATATGGAAAAAGACAGATCCGCAAGCGGCGTGCGCCGCCTTTGAAAATGCAAACCTGAGCGCCAACGAACGCAAGATGATATCGGGAGGAGTGATGCGCAATGAATAGCCCGTCATTTTTCGCAAGAACGCGATGGGCTGCGGTTGCCCTGTGCGCGGCGCTTTCTGTGGGCATTGGCGTCGCAGGTGATTTGCAGGATATTCCGGATAACGCGAATACGTTTACCCGCAACGCCGCCCTGCGGTCTTTGTTGAGCGAGGCCAATTCCACTGAATTGGCGGATTGTTTTGCGTCCGCTCAACGGCTCTCCCCCCGCGTACGCAGCGAGATTGTGCCGCAAATCCTGCGGCATTGGGCGGCGGCCACCCCGCAGGCCGCCCTGCGCGCCGCTCTGGCAGCCGAACCGCAAATCGAGCGGCAATCCCTCACGCGCATCGTCTTTGAAGTATGGGGAGAAGACGACCCCATCCGTGCGTTTGAGGCGTTGACGGCACGGCAAAACGCACCCGAGATTCAGGCCATGGTGTCCGGTTTTTTCCAAGGGTACGCGCGGCGCAATCCGCAGGAGGCCTTTTCCTGCTTTCTCGAAAAACGCCGCGAAAATCTGCGATTATTTTCCGACTACGCCCCGGTCAACGCGATTTTGCGCGCGTGGGCCCAACGCGATCCGCAAAGCGCGATGCGCGCGCTGGTAGTTTTCAGGGAGCAGGGGATGTATTTTTCCGCCCGACAAGTCATGCAGGGATGGTTCGCCGAAGATCCGAACGGCTGCCTGCGCGCCATCAAGTATGTGTCCGACTCATTCCAAAGCGAGCTGATCTACGACAGCATCGAGGAAAATATCACGTTCGAAAACGCGGATTTCATCCTGTCTTTCATGCGTCAAAACTTCAAACGAAACACCGCTCCCGTTGCAGGGGTTGTTTTTGAAGAACTGGCGAAAGATGATTTGGCCCGGGCGTTTGCACGGGCACAAAAGATAAGGGATTCCGAGGAATCCAAGCCCGCTTTGCTGGCGGTATTTCGCGTGTGGGCGGACACGGATTTTGATGAGGCAATGGCACAAACGCAGGGGATTGAGCCCCCCGTCTTGCGCAACGAAATCGTGCAGATGCTGTGGCAAAAACGCGTCAACGCAAAGAACCTGCCCGCGCACATGGCTGCGCTCATGGGGATAAAAGATCCCGTCCTACGCCACCGTTTGGTCAGGCAGATATCCAGTCAATACTTCCAAGCCGCAGGTGACATTGGATTGCTCATGCAGGCGATCCCCACCACGGAGGGACAGCGCAATTTCCTCCTGATGATGGGAAGAAGCGTGGAAGGGCATTCGGACGGCGTTTTTATTAGCGACTTGAACGCCGGGCGGAAATTCCGCGAATGGGTGGTTGCGCTCTTGCCGCCTTCCGAATACCGCATATACCTGATATCGGGCTCCATGGACGCCAAGGGTGTTGGCTTGTCGGATCTTTGCTGGATAAACGAAAAACTGGCGCGCGGGGAAGCGCAACGGGTACTTTCGGATATCCTTTTCTCCGCAGGAGAGCAAACGGCAAAATTGCTCACCGTTCAAAATTACAATAGCCTGCCCGACGGCGAAATGCGGGAGCTTTTCGGGGCGGCCATGTTGAGCGCCATGTCTAAACAGTCGCCGGAAGAAGCCCTGGAATGGATAAAGACCATGGATCCCGGAGGGGCGCGCGATGAGGCCTATCGGAACATTATCCGCACTCTGCTGGAGAAGGGGCAAATGGAGAAAGCCTTGGCGACCCTTCGCGAACCGATTGACGGAATGGAAAAGGGATATGATTTCTACAGCGAAATAGCTAAAAAAATCGCACGAAAAAATCCGGAGGAGGCATTCGCATGGGCGCTTTCACTGGAAGAGAAGGAGGCGCGCGAAAAGGCCGTTTACGGGGCCGCAAGCGCCTGGAGTCCGCAGGACCCGCAGGGGTTTTTCGAGCGAATCGGGAAACTGCCGGAAGGGACGGAAAAGAATCGGGCGCTGAACGCCTTCCTCGAGGTATGGGGCGTCGCCGCTCCACAGGATGCCGGCGCGTGGATAAAAGCCAATGCGGCGAACAACGAAGCGCTTGCCCAAAGTGCTGTGGACACGATTTTCAACCAGTGGCTCAACAATGATCCCTTGTCGGCGACGCAATGGCTGAGCACACTGCCCTCCGGAAGCGTGCGCAATCGGGCGATCTCCTCGCTGGTCTATTCCTCCGAGGCGCAGAAATCGCCGGAAGCGGTCATGGAGTGGGTGGTGAGCATCGCCCCGGACCACACAGAACCGCGCTTGCGCGAAGAAATGGTGCGCGCGCTGGTCTATCGCGTGGCTGAAAAGGATTATCTGGCCGCCGAAGCCATCGCACAAAACCCGAAGCTCTCAGAAATCGAACACAAAATCGCGGAAAAAGCACTGGAAGATTCCGCAAAACCCAGATAATCTGCCCTCAGGCATGCGCGAAAGAATGTCCGCCAAAAAACATATTGCTCTTTTTGTTTTTCCGCTCATCGCCTTAGCGGGCGTTGTCGGCGTATGGCGATGGGGCGGCGACTTGTTGGAAAACCGAGACGCCCCCCGGCGCGAACCGGACGGCAGATTGGATCATGCCGAATATATAAACCGCACGCTGGAAAAACTTTCGCCCAGTGAGCAAAACGCCTTTTTGTATGCCTATCTAGGGACATTGTCTCCCGATGAATTGGGAAACGCCTTGGGACAATGGAAGGCGATACGACCAAGGGATCGCGCGCGGGTGCTGGAAATAGCGGCTCTGCGCGGCGGAGAAACAGCCCCAGAAGCGACGCGAAAATCCCTAATGGAAATAACCCCTTTCCCCGAGCGCGCGGAGCGCGCTCTTTTCGTCGGATGGGGTGCGCGAGATTTCGACGCCGCGCGCACGGCTGTGGAAAGCGTCGGCAAAGAAAAACGCCGCAATGCCTTGGCCGGCGAACTCTTCAAAGCCCGCGCCAAAATTGACCCGCGCGCGGCAGCCCTGTGCGCAATGGCGGAGATTTACGAAAAGAAAGACCCCGGATTATCCGATATTCTTGAATTATGGGGAGAAAGCGACCCGCGCGCCGCCGTTGATTTTGCCCTAGCGAATGACCGCGCCAAACGTCTTGGCAGGGTGTTTGCCAACTGGCTTTCGCGCGATCCGGCTGCGGCCACCGCCCGTTTGCGGGCGATGAGCCCCGCGCAACAGCAAGAGAGCGTGGCGGCCGTTTTGGCGAACGACTTCTTTACCCGGTTCAATCCCGCGCAAGCCAAAGCGTTGATCGAACAATTTCCCGCGCCCGATCCCAAAAAGCAGGAGCGCCGCTATGTGAACTTCTATTTGCAGTGCGCGTGCGTCGACCCCGAAGGAACCGTTCGCGAAGTGCTTGCCCTGCGCAATAAGCAACTGCAGGAAAAAGTCATGGGCGCAGTTCTGTCGGAATTGGGCGATGTGAATCCTCCCGCCGTGTTGGAAGTCTTGCGCGAGTGGCTGCCGACGGCTTCACCGCCGGCGCGTGTAGCGGCAATCCAGCGTTCCATCTGGGAGCCATTGCGGGACAACCCGCTGGCGGTGCTTGCATTTTTTGGGGAGTTGCCGCCTTCAAGCGAGTTCGAAGAGTGGAAAGCCGAAGTTTTCAGGCAGGTAAGCCCCGAATCTTTTGAGGAGGCGAAACGGCAATTGACGGCCACTGAATTTAGCACCGACGAAGGGCGCGCAAAAGCCTACAGAGCCATGTTCAATAACCTTTGGAAAAACGACCCCAAGCAGGCGCAAGCTTGGATGGACAGCATCCCGGATCGCGCCGCGAAAAGCGCGGCAGCATCGGCACTGCTGGAAAGAAGCCCCCCGGAAAAGTTCACAGAACGCATGGAGCTTTACAAACGCCTGACGCAACAAGAGGGGTTGGATATTCCGCACTACAATCTGTTTTTTTTTGTGGAAGAGATTCCCGAGCCGCAAGCCGCCGCCGACTGGATACGCGCAAATTTGACGGCTCGCGACAAAGACTTTCTCTTGCCCGCGCTGATGCGCATGACCGCGGACAAGGACATTTCTTCGGCCCTCGGCATTTGGGAGAAAACCCCCGAAGGCAGCACCAAAGACGAAATGACGCGCGAACTTGCGCAGGCGATGCTGGAACATTCCGCGCAGGAGGCAATGTTGCTGGCCTCAGGGGTACAGAGCCCCGAATTGCAAACGCAGCTGAAATTGGCTATCGCCATCGACACCGCCAAGCGCGATTTTGACCAAGGACTCGCGCTGCTCAAAAACCCGGAGGTGTTGGATTTGATGACCGCCGGCACGACGGATGGCTGGTGGCAGACGAACCCGATGATGGAGGCATTGGTGGCTGTTGACAAAGACCGCGTGCTGGTGACGCTGGATTCCCTACCGGAAAATTACCGCGAGAAGATGCGTACCGCCTATGCGCTGTGCATCGCCGAAATTTACCCGCAGACGGCCATTGAAATTCTGGCGCAAGACCCGCTGGGAGACGGCGGAAACGGATTTCGCAACACCTTCTCCGAATGGAGCTCCCGAGATCCGGAAGGGGCCATGCAGTGGCTGGGCGAGAATGCCGGCGAAGGAAAAGCGTTTCGAGCGGCCGGGGAACGCGGCATCATTTCATGGCTGGAGTACGACCCAATGGCGGCTTCGCAGTGGCTGGCGCAACAGGGCGAAGGAAGCTTCAAAGAGGCGCTTACAGGCGCGTTAATTCGATCGGAAGCGGCAAAAGACCCCGAGGGAGCCTTCGCATGGGCGCTCACCATTGGGGAAGACAAGGAGCGGCTCAATCAGGCCAAATACGTCTATGCCCGCTGGCGCAAGACAGACCCGCAATCCGCCGTTGAGGCTATTGAACACAGCGATTTGCCCACTGCGGAAAAAGCGGAGATTTTATCGCAGGAAGGAGGGAGCAACGCCCAATGAACCGCGCGCACACATATTTGTCAAAACTCGCCTGCCTGATGACGCTGGCTTGCGCGGCGACCTGTGCACTGCGCGGGGCCCCGGACGGCGATTCGCTGTCGCAATGCCGGGAAATCGCCCTGCCCTATGAGCGCGCCGAGGCGTTGAATTCCCTGTTGGCAGATGCCGACGCCACGGCTTTGGCGGATTATTTTTCGCAGGTGCAAACCTTCCCCCCCGCCCTGCGCGCAGAATTTTTGCCGCCGATATTGTCCGCATGGGGCACGGTGGATCCAGAAGGCGCACTGCGGGCCTGCCTGGCGCAGCCGTCCCTATTTCTTCAGCGGCATCATTTGCGGGAATTGTTCCGCGCGTGGGGGCAGAGCAACCCCCTTGAGGCCTACGCCGCCATTCGCCGCTTTGAAAAACAGCCGCCCGTCTATTACCTGTTGACGAGTTTTTGCGAGGGCTACGCCAAGCGCGATCCCAAAGCCGCCTTTTTCTTTCTTTTGGAGAAGGAAAAAGCGGATCCCGGACTGATGGACGGGTTCGGCACCGCGCAAGAAGCCATCTTGCGCGAATGGGCGCTGCAAAATCCCCAGGAAGCTGCGGGAATACTCTTGGAATTTGAACAATCTGGACGGGGGTACTCTCTGAGCGATTTTGCCGAAACTTGGTTTGCAAACGCCCCGGAGGACTTCTGTCGTTATATCGCCAAGCTGCCGAAGGAGCAGCAACGCCTAATGACGCAGGGGGCGATTGACATCGAAAATGCCGACCTGAGCAATGCGCCGTTGCTGCTTTCTTTGATTTTGCAATATTGCGGCAACAACACGTGGAGCTTGCGGGAACTCGTCCGCGCATGGGCCGTGAAAAACCCCGAACGCACCTTTGCTTTGGCGAACGGCGTTGCCGCACGAAGCCTTCGGAAAGCGTTGCTCTCAGAGATCTTCGCCGTCTGGGGGAACAATGATTTCGACGCCGCAAGCGCCGCGCTCTCAGGGATAGACGATGCTTCGCTGAGAAACGAATTGCTGGTCATATTGTGGAAGAGCCGTCTCAAAGCGGAGAATTTCCCCAAGGACTTCAAGCTGCTCTACGGCATTGAGAATCCCTCCTTGCGCAAGCAGATTATGGCGGAGGCATTCCGCGATTACCTCAAAAAAGGCGGAGACCTCGCCTTGCTCAATCCCTACTTGTCCACGCCGGAACAAAAGCGGGATTTGCTGGTAGCGCTGGTGCGTACGCCCGGCATGGACTATTATGGACAGTTTACGATCACCGACAAAAAGACCTCCGAGACTTTGCGCGAATGGGCGCTCATGATTCCCCCTAGCGAGGTGCGCATGCAGCTGCTGGGGATGATTTTTAGGCAAGACACGCCCCAAATGGGCGACCTGACATGGATGGACCAGAATTTAACGCCGCCCGAATGCGCCTACGTATTGGGGGAAATGCTTTCCGGCTCCGAAGTGCGAGCCAAAGCGCTACTGAGTGTGGAAAATTTTAACGCTTTGCCCGAAGGGGTGCTGCGCGATCGCTTCATGCGGTTATTGGCTAAAAACATGGCCGAAGCGTCGCCGCAAGCGGCCAAAGAATGGCTCGCATCCCTGCCGCCCGACAAAGCCAAAGAAGAGGCCTATGCCGAATATGTCGGCGTTTTGGTGAACAAAAACCAATTGGACGCCGCCTTGGATGCGCTCAGCGCGATGTCGAATGACGATGACGGCGGCAGCTACTACAAGAACCACGTTTGGAGCGACATCATCCAAAAGGATCCCGGCAAAGCGTTGACATGGGCCATGGCGATAGGCGACTCGCAGGATAGACAGTGCATGATGAGCCTGCTTGGTTGGAATTGGAATAAGAAGCAACCCGAGGCGTTCTTTGCGCAAATGCAGGCACTGGGTGACATTCCCGAAGCCCAAAGAGCCACCTCCGCTTTTCTCGCAGGCTGGGGATATGATGACCCCGAAGGCGCCGCCGCTTGGGCGAAAGCCAACATCACGCAAACGGAATTTGCCCGCACGGCCATCATGAACTCCTTCGGCAACTGGATGAACCGAGACCCGCTGTCGGCCACCCAATGGCTGACCGGAATCCCCGAAGGCGCCGTGCGCAATCAGGCCATCGGCGCCATGGTCGAATCCAATGAGGCGCTAAAATCACCCGAGGGCGTGATGGAATGGGCCTTGAGCATTACTCCCGGGGGCAACGAGGCGAATTTGCGCGCCCAAGTGATTGCTGAATTGGTAAAGCGCGTGCGCTCCCAAGACGCCGCGAAGGCGCAAGCTCTTTTGGAGAATCCCAAACTGACGCAAAGCGAACGCGACGAAATCGTGAAGTTGCTGTCTTCCGACACACAATAAAATTGAGTATACCCCCTTCCCCATGAAATCCAAAAAGTATTTCCTAATCTTAATTTTATTGCTCGTGGCAGGAGGGCTCTTTGGCTTATGGCGATGGGGCGGCGAGATGCTGGGCTCGTTGCGCGGGCCCGTCCGCACCGCCGACGGGAAAACGGACTATGCGGGGTATTTGAACCGCAAATTGGACGGGATGCCTTCGCGCGAACAGGATGCCTTTTTGTATGAATTTGCAGGGGGACTGCAAGGCCCGGCGCTGTTGGAGGTGATTACTCAACAGCGCACGGTGAAGCCGATGTGGCGTGCGCGGGTAACGGAAATTTTGGCCACGCGATTGGGGGAGAGCGCTCCGGAGGCCGGGTGGACTGCGATTCAAGAAATAGTGCCCTACCCGGACCGCGCCGGGCGGGCCCTGTTTATCGGATGGGGCGCAAAGGATTTTGACGGCGCGCGACGCGCCGCCGAGGCCGTTCAGGACAAGAGCCGGAAAAACAACCTTTTGGGCGAAATTTTCAAAGTAAAGGCCGCGACGGATCCCGCAGCGGCGGCCAACGCATCCATTGCGGAAATTTACGAAAAGAAAGACCCTGCCCTGATCGACATTTTAGAGATTTGGGCGGAGACAGACCGCGAAGCCGCCGTGAACTTTGCGCTGAAAAATGACCGCGCCGGACGACTGCGCGGAATATTTACCAATTGGCTGGCGGAAAATCCGCAGACGGCCCTTGCGCGGTTGCAGGCGATGGATGCAAAACAGCGCGAATCGGCGGTCGGGGCGATTTTGAAGAACGATTACTTCATGCGTTTCAACCCCAAAGAGGCGCGGGAACTCCTCGACCGTTTTCCCAGTCCGGACAGCGACAAGCAACGCCAGCGCTACGCGCGGTTTTTCTGGAACCAATTCTTTGTCGCCCCGCAGGCGACGCTCGCCGAAGTACTGGCCTTGCAGGACCCCAAACTCCAGGCCAAAAGCCTTGACTCCTTGCTGTCCGAAATTCGAGATGTCGATCCGCAGCAGGTGCTGGACATTCTGAAGCAATGGATGCCGCTCGCAGGCGAACAGGAAAAAAAAGATGTGTTTTCCTCCAACATATGGGTGCTTGCACAGAAAGACCCGATGGCAACCCTTCTTTTTCTACAGGAGATGCCCAAGTCCGAACGCGATCGCAACAACTGGATGTCGAATTGTTTCCGCAATCTGCCGCCGGAATCGCTCGAAAAAGGAAAGGCGATTTTGGCCCAGATGGATATTTCGAATAAGAACCTGAGTCTTAATCTCTATATCGCCTTTGCGGAAAACCTCTACAAGCATAATCCTAAAAACGCCTTGGCATGGCTAGGGGACATTCCCGATAAAGAGATGAAGAACTTTGCCGCCAGCGGCATTTTGGCGGAATGCGCGAAGAAGAATCTCTCGCAGGCGATGGATCTCTACAAATATATGTCGGAGGAGCAGGGCCTTTCCGTCAGCGCGCAAACCATACTCTTCGGTCAGGAGGATATTGCAAACCCCGAGGAAGTCGCCGATTGGACCTTTAAAAACATCAAAGGTTATGAAAGGGGGTTTTTGCTGCAGCAGCTGGCGGAGAAGGTGGCGAAAAAAGACCCGATGGCCGCCATAGCGCTCTGGGATAAAATGCGCGAAGGCGATGCCAAAGACCGGATGGCGGAATCAGTGGCGGGCGCTATTGTGGAGAATGCCCCCGAGTCTGCGATGAAACTGGCCGACTCACTCAACGACCCGGAATTGGCCCAAAAGATGAGGTCGAAAATATTTGCGGAAATAGCGCAGAGCGATTTTGAAACGGGATTGGGAATGCTGCGCGACCCGGAATTTGCGGCGATGGCACTGGAGGAGTCCAAAAAAGACTGGCGCAGGGAAAGTTCCATACTGAACGCCTTGGTCATGGTCGATTCCGCGCGTGTGCTGGAGACCATCGAAGCGATGCCAGAAGGATACCGCGGGCCCATGCTGGAGTCTTATGCCGCCTCATTGGCGAACACCGACCCGCTCAGTGCGATGGAATTGCTGATAGAACATTCCGAAAACGGGAAGCCAGCCAACTTGGAACGAGTTTTCTCCTCATGGACCAATTACGACGCCGCAGGGGCGATCGCATGGCTCGATGAACGCACAGAAGGCGATAATGCCTATCTGCCGCTTTACGCGCAGGGAATGGGGGAATGGCTGGAGCAAGACCCCGGAAACGCCTCGGCTTGGCTGGCGGCCCAGCCTGCGGGAAGCACCCGCGATAGCATGGTGGTGGCGCTGGTGAGCACCCAAAGCAAGAGCGATCCCGAGGCCGCCTTTACGTGGGCGAAGACGATCGACGACACGGACATGCGAAAGAACAGCGTGATGAACGTTTTTAACCAGTGGAGCAAACGCGATCCGGAGGCGGCGCGACAAGCGGTGGAATCGAGCACAATCCCCCCGCAATGGAAATCTGAAATTTTGCGTCAAGGAGGTGTCCAATGAATCATCCCCGTTTTTATTTTTCAATGAAATGCGCGCGCATCCTCATGTGGTGCATTCCCTTTTGGGTGCTGGCGGCCGATACCACGGGGATAAACTCGGCCGCACAGATAGCTCTGCCCTTTGAGCGGGCCGCCGCATTGACGGCCTTGCTCGAAAAAGCGGACTCCAAGGAATTGGGCGCTTATTTCGTGCAGGCCCAAAAGCTTTCGCCCGCCGTGCGCAGGGAATTTAAGTCCCAGATTTTGCGTTATTGGGCGGCGGAAGACGCCCCATCGGCGCTCAAGGCCTGCCTCTCGCAGGAGGCGGCATTTCTGCAGCGCAACGACATACGCGAACTCTTCCGCAGTTGGGGCGAAAGCGACCCGCAGGCGGCTTATGCGACCATTTTGACCTATCAGGGGAAATCGCCAGCCACCCATATGGTCACCGGATTCTTTGAAGGGTATGCGCAGCGCAATCCGCAGGAAGCCTTTTTCTTTCTGCTCAAGCAAAGACGCGAACATCCGGATCCCCTGCTCTATCGCAGCGGCTCCACCGAGAGCGTCCTGCGCAAATGGGCGGAGAAAGACCCGCAAACGGCTTTTCAAACGCTCGCCTCCCTGAGCAAAGACGAACGCGAGCAACTCTCGCTGTATACCATGTTAAGCACTTGGTTTGCGGAAGATCCCAAGGCATGCCTGAAGGCCATTTCGGTCTTCCCGCCGGAGGAATTGCGCAATGTTCTCGCCAGCTTGATTCCGGAAAACGTAACCCGCGAAACCTTCGCGCTGTTGCTGCCGGTGATCCAGAAAAACATGGGGAGAAACAACCCATGGTTACTTTCGAGGCTCTTTAGCAATTTCGGCAAGGAGAATTTGCCTTTTGCCTTGGAGTGCGCCTATAAGCTGCAAAACACCCCCGAGGGCAAAACGGTTTTGGCGGCGGTTTTTAGCGTATGGGGTCGCACGGACTTTGGCACGGCGATGCAAGAAGCGCTTAAAATTGAAGATCCCCGACTACGAAGCGAGGTGCTCGAATCGCTCTGGCGGAGCAAAATCAACTCTGGCGACGATGAAAAGGATATCAAGGCGATGCTGGCCATTCCGGATCAAAGCGTGCGCCAAAAACTCATCCAAGAAAAAATGCGCAACTGCCTGTATTCCGAAAAAGACATCGGCCCGCTGATGAAGCAAATTTCGGATCTCAAAATGCAGCGCGATCTGCTTTCTTCGATGGTACATACAAGGGAGGGATACTGGTGCGGGTTTTCCATTTCCGACAGAAAAGCCGCCGAAAGCCTGCGCGACTGGGCGCTGATACTGCCGCCCGGCCAAGCGCGCATGCAATTGCTGCAATCGGTTTTTAACACGAATGCGCGCATGGAAGACCTGCAGTGGGTCAGCGAACATCTGCCCCCCGGTGAGGCCAACGCGCTCTATCGAAATCTGCTGGAATATTCCAACAGCGACACAAAAAAATTGCTCACGGTTGAAAACTTCAACGCCTTGCCGGAGGGAAATCTACGGGATTTCTTCATGTCGGGGCTGGTACGGGAACTCGCAAAGCAGTCCCCTGAGGATGCGCGGGCATTTCTCGTCGCTTTGCCCCAAGACCAATCGAGAGACAAGGCTTACGCTAATTACGTAAATGGTTTGCTAGATAGCAACCAAATCCCCGCCACCATGGCCGCACTGCAAAATATGCCGGAAGGCTATCAACCCGGCGATTTTTTTTACCAGCAATTAGCCTATCAGTTGGCCAAAAAAAATAGCTCGGAGGCGATAGCTTGGGCGCTTGCTTTGACCGACAAAGACGCCCAAACGGAAGCCTTCTGCGGAATCGCCAGCGGTTGGGATAAAAACCACGCGGGAGAATTTCTTGCCCAAATAGGCGCTTTGGAAAACGGCGAAGCAAAAAATCGCGCTATGCGACATTTTATCTCTAGCTGGGGATTCGAGGATCCAGAAGCCGCAGCGGGATGGGTCAAAAACAACGTGGCCGCAAATCCCGAGACGACCAAAGAGGGCGTCGGCGGCTTTTTCAGCTATTGGGTGTCGCAGGATCCCATGGCCGCCACGCAATGGCTACAAACACTGCCGGAGGGATCCACGCGCACGCAGGCAATTGCCTCGATGGTCTACACCAATGAGGCGATCAAATCCCCCGAGGGCGTACAGGCGTGGATATTTGCCATACCAGTGGAATCGGGAGAGAAAAATCGGCGACAAGAACTGATGACGAACTTGATTGTGCGATTGGCCAAAGAATATCCGGAAAAAGCGCAAGCGCTCCTGGCAAACCCCCAATTAACCCAGGCCGAGCGCGAGGCAGGGCAAAAAGCGCTTTCCAACGCGAAATGATTCGGTCGGAAAGCTGATTTTAATTTTGATTCCCTAATATTGGATTCTCTGTTATCCCTTTTGTCGCGGTGAAGCGCAGACACTATACCCTGTTTTTTCTGGCGGGAGGGATGATCCTCGCGGGGTTTTCTTGTGGGGCGATGGGCCAAGGATTGAAATCCGGCGAGAACGGCGGATATGCGGAATACCTAAACCAGTCGATGGAGCACTTGCCGCCATATCAACGGAGCGCCTTTTTATATTCCTTTGTCGACGGTTTGGATGCGGCGGGGTTGGCCGAGCTGTTTGCGCAGGGAAAAAACATAAAGCCGGCGCTGCGCGATGAAGCCTTGGTCGTCGCGGGCGAAAAATGGGGGGCTTCGGATCCGCAAGCGGCTTGGAATGCCCTGCAAACAATGTCGCCCTTTCCCGAGGATGCGGCGCGGGCGGTTTTCGCGGCCTGGGGCACCTGCGACTTCGAGGCCGCGCAACAGGCGGTGCAAGAAATCCATAACGTTCTGCTTCGCGGCAAAATGGCGTCCGAAGTGTTAAAGGCGCGGGCGCGCGTGAACCCCGCCCAAGCCGCCCAGTGCGCCCTAGCGCCGATTTACGGCGAGACTACCCCCGGGTTGTCCACTACATTAGGGATATGGGCGCAAGAGAACCGCATAGACGCCATCGCCTTTGCCGCGAGCCATGACAAAATTGGATCACTCACGAGGGTGTTTGAAGCGTGGTTTGCGCAGGACGCTCCCTCAGCGGAAAACTATATAGCGGGGATGCGCGAAAAAGACGCCAAGGCATTGGCCGCCGTGCTGCTTAAGAATGACTTTCTGCCCCGCTTCTATCCGGAATACTCGATTCGATTACTGGCGCGCCTATCGCCCGTAAAAACAAAGGAGGGGCGCGACATCTACCGGAATTTTTTCTCGGTGCGCATGGAATGCGACCCTGCACAGGCGGCGCAAGAGATTTTGGAGATTAAGGATCCCACGCTGCAACGGGAGATTTTGCCCGATTTGCTTGCGAAGCTTGCCGGGATAGACGGGGCATTGGCGATCAATACCTTGACGCGCTGGGCCGAAACCGCCTCCCCTGCGGACAAAAAGCGGGTTTTTGACAAAGTGATGCGTCCCCTGGGCAGACAAGCACCGATGGCGATGATGGCGCTGGTCGACCAAATGCCGCCGGAAAATGTGGATTACACCTGGCGGGGCATCTTGATCGATTGCCTACCCGACGAAAATTTTGAGGCCGTGCGTGCGCAGTTGAGCAAAGCGCCGTTTAGAACCGAACAGGAAAAGTCGTTTGCCTACGAACAAGCCGGGATTGCCCTTTTTCGCAAGGATCCCGCCGCTGCCGTAACTTGGATGAAGGGTCTCGACGCGCCGCAGCTGCGCGAAAATGTGGCCGAGCGCATACTCAAGCTGTCGGCGGAGAAAGACCCCGCTCAGGCGTTGGAATGGTACAAAGAATGGGTCTTGGCTTATGACATGCAGATTCAAATCGGCTATGTGTTTGGATACCGAAGTATGCCAGACCCTGTGGCTTTTAAAGATTGGATTTTGAAAAACCGCACGGGAAATAAGCGCGATGAGACCTTTCGCATGCTGATTGACGAAGTGGATGACCACGACCCGGCGATGGCCCTCGAATTGCTCAAGGATTTTCCCGAAGGGGAACGAAAAGACTGGTTTTTGCTTTCGGTGGGAGAAAAGCTATCCCGATCTTCGCCGCAGGGGGCGCTAAAAGTGGCCGACTCCATCCAGACCCCGAGCCTTTCTCAGCGGTTGCGCAACAGCGCTCTCTCTGCAATGGCCAACGGCGATTTCCAACAAGGATTGAAGGTGTTGAACGACCCCGAGGTGCTCGATTCCTTCCTGAATCGTTCGGAAACCCCCTATGATGATTTGCTGGGACGTCTTTTTGAAGAAAATCCGCAAGCCCTGCGGGCTTCGATCGAAAAAATGCCAGATCCCTACCGCGCGGCTTTGCGACTGGCCTATGCGCGTCGTCTTGCCAAATATGCCCCCGAAGAAGCCTTTGAGATTGCCCGCGCCAACGACCCAAGTTTGAAAACGGACGACGCTCGGAAAATTCTGCGGGCATGGGTATCCGCCGATCCCGCAAGCCAAGTGCCCAGGCTCTATGCGCTGTTTAAAAAAGACGAGATTGGGCGCGCATCGTACGCCGAAGCCTTCCGCCTCTGGATGGAAGACACCCCCTATGCCGCCCTTCAATGGCTCGGGAAACAGCCCTCCGGCACGGTCAAGGACGCCATGCTTGAAATGCTCCTGAAAAACCCCTATGCCAAAGACCCGAAAGAAGCGCTGGATTGGGCGGCGCAAATCAGCGATCCGCAGCTCCGAGAAGCATGCTCGGGGTCAGACATGTGGCGCTTTATGGAAAAAGACAGCGACGCCGTCTTGCAAGCGATCGCAAATTCCCCGCTCCCTCCCGAGGAGCAAATAGCCCTGCGAAAGCGGCTCTTTCCCTCCCCATGAACGTACGCACGAAACTTTGCCGCTTAAGCAGGCTGCTCGCCGGATGCCTGCCGCTAGTGTGCCTGCCGTGGGCAAGCGCGGCGGATGCCCCTATCCCCGATGCGCTCGCCCGATGGGGACAAGCCGATACTTCTTTTGCGCAAAACAAGGCGCTGTTTGCCCGTTTGGAAAATGCCTCCGCCGAAGCATACGCCGCTTATTTTGCGCAGGCGCAAAACCTCACTGACCCTCGCTCGGCAAGCGCGTGCGACCAGATTGTGGCCTACTGGGCGAATCGAGCTCCCCAAGACGCCTTGCAGGGATGTCTGGCGCTGCCGACCAGCCCGGAACAAGGCAATTATGTGCGCGCGCTCTTCCGCGAATGGGCGCGCGCTAACATCCCAGAAGCCCTTGCGGCGCTCCAAAAATGCGGCGAAAAAACGCCCTTGCGCGTGTTTATGGAGCGCGGATTCATCGAAGGCTATGCGCAAAAAAACGCGGCGGAAGCGTTTGCCTTTCTTGCGGAGCAAAAAGGGGGAGATGCCCGCTATTTTGCACAGACGCCCGCGCTGATGACGGAGGTCTTTCGCGAATGGGCCGGGCAAGATCCGAAGGCCGCATGGAAGCCCTTCTTGGCCTATATGCGGCTCGATACCCCCGGATTTTCCTATGAGCCCTTCACCGCACGCTGGTTTGCGGAAGATCCCACGGCTTTTTTGGATGCGGTGAAGGATGTCTCCGGGTATCCCCAATTCCTTTTGATGTGCGGCCCCGCGCGAGACGCCTCTTTTGAAAACGTCTCCATTCTTTTTCCGTTTTTCGACGAGTATTTTGAGGGGGCCTACCTGTCGGCGCTTTACGACAAAGCCTTCTTCAAGTTGAGCGGAGAAGACCCGCGCAAGGCGTTTGCATTGATGGAACCCTTGTCCGGCCAAGACGCCAAGAAGGCTGCGGCGCAAGCGCTGTTCAACCGCTGGAGCAAAAGCGACTTTGACAGCGCACTGGCCTGCGCCAACACCCTTGCCGATGGAAACGTGCGCGAGATCGCCGTCAAATCCTGTTGGCGGGCGTTGGCTAAATACAGGAACTTTTCCGACATGAAGCCCCTGCTGCAGATCACAGACCCTGTGATTCGGCAAACCGTATGGAGGGATGCCATGAACTTTTATTTGCCGCAAGGCGGCAATATTGACGACCTGATGAAACAAGTGCCCGATGAGGCCACACGCAAAGAACTGCTCCTGTCCCTGCCGCGCGCGCGCTTTACCGCATGGAACGACAAGGGAATACCCAACCGAACGTCGGCCAGGGCCCTGCGCGACTGGGCGATGACGCTGCCGCCGAGCGAAGCCCGCACCAATCTGCTGTCCTTTGCATTGGCGGGGGACTTTAACAAAGAGGACTTGCTGTGGATGGCCGGACATTTGCCAAACGCGGAATCCGCGAAAATTCTCAAAAATTTGGGATTTGAATCCGGATCCTCGCTGGGCGGGGTGCTGAATGCGGAAACCCTTCCGCAGTTGCCGGAAGGGAAATTGAAGGACAGATTCCTGCTGGAACTATCCGTCTCGTGGACGCAAACCCAGCCCGGCGAGGCGCGCAAATGGCTGGCGACGCTGCCCGCAAGCGCCGTCCGGGATCAAGCGTATCGCGAACATGTGGAGGCGCTGATCAAGGGCGGGCAAATGGAGGCGGCCGTCTTGAGCATTCAGACGCCTCCTCCGGGGTACGCCGGGGAAGCGGACTATTTCTACGGCGATATCGCCTATCGGCTTGCGCGGAAAAATCCAACGGAGGCGTTGCAATGGGCCTTTTCGCTCAAGGGGGATGTTGCGCGCAAGACGGCGATCGAATCCGTGGGGCATGCGTGGAGCAAAAAACAGGCGCTTGAATTCTTTAAACAAATGGAGGCGTTTTCCGACCGGCCCGAGCGCGACGATGCCGTGATAAGCTTTGTCGGCAGATGGATGCTGGAGTGCCCGGATGCGGCGGGGGTATGGCTGCGCGAACGCGCGGTGAGCCAAAACAAGCTTGTGCGTGCGGTCGTGAAAGACAGCTTTAAACAGTGGATTTGGAGCGATTCCACTGCCGCACGAGCATGGGCGATGAGCCTACCACAGGGGGCCGTAAAGGCAATCGCGGCCGATATTTTGGTGGACTCGGATGAGCTCTCCAAAAATCCGGAAGGGGTTATGACCGTGGTACTGAGCCTTCCGCAAACCAAGAAAGGCGAAAATGCGCGCATCGAACTGTTAATCCGGATGGCACAGCGTTTGGCCGGGGGCGATCCCCAAAAGCTAAAAATGCTTGTGGAGCATCCCGGACTGACCGAATCTGAGCGCGTCGCCGTGAGGAATGCCGCTTATCCGGGGCAATAAAACCCCGCGCGCCGCAAAAAGCCCGATCGCGATGTCCAGACACAAGGCAACCTCGCAGAGTGAACCTCCGCGAGGTTGGCCAACACTGCAAACGCAATGTGCTCAAGTGGGGTGGTAAAACACCCGCCGGGGCAACGCCTTGCAGGAAAATCCGTCCGGCGAACTTTCAGAGAAAGGGCACCGGCGGAGTGGAATTGCAAGGTTGCCTTATTTCTTCTTGGCAACGGCCTTCTTGGCCGGGGCCTTCTTGGCGACCGCCTTCTTGGCGGGGGCTTTCTTCGTGCAAGCGCACGCTTTCTTGGCAACGGCCTTCTTAGCAGGTTTTTTAGCAGGCATGGCGATATATTGGGTTATGTTTTTGGTGAATCCGCTAGGCGGATTGTTGGGAAGTGCGTCGAGAGCGGTGCGAAGCAGCTCGCCCACGCTGACACGGTGTACCCGTGCCGCACGCATGAGACGCGCCTTTTGCTCCGCCGGTAAACGCACCGAAAGCTGTCGATGAGCGGGCTTGCCCGCCTCGAAGTCACCAAAGTCAAAAACCCCTACCGCATAGCGGACGACATCGCTCAGGGAGCGGGCGCCGCTTTTGTCCTGGAAGGACGCGACACGTTCAAGGAGGTCTTCCTTGATGTCAAACGTCAGCGGCGAAACGCTTTCTTCAACCGAGGGCATGTGTTGTGGGTGGAGAATGTATCGGTTAATCTAATACACTCTGTAGCCGTAAACTAACTACATTCCCGACAAATGCAACTTATTTTTTTATTTTTTTCGAAAAAAAACGTAAACGTATCGAATTTAAAGATACGCCGGTAGGGATATTTTCGATACGTTTCCGAGGAGAAATTCGCGCGGACGCTCGCCGGTTTTTGGGAAATAAAAAAGCGCCGTTTTTTTCGGCGCTTCGGTTTTAAAAGACGGTGAAGAGTTCCTCGTCCAGCGGTTTGGGCAGTGCCTGCATGGCCTCGGGCGTGAAAAATTTTGGATTGATGCGCAGGGGCAATGCGGCGGCGGTGACGGCGAAGCGGTCCTTGTCGCGGGTGGTCTCGTCCATGAAGTCGACGCGCTTGACGACCCACTGCTCCTTCACTTTCTTCAAATCCACGATGCGGAAAGTGCGCAGGGTCTTGCCGGAAGACTCAATGAGCTGGGCGTAGATGAGGGCGTTAAAGGTGCGGTCAAGGGCCACGCGCACGCCCGACTGCTCGGGGTGAGCCTGCGACCACGCGGCGGGTGCGCGGAACAAAAACAAGTCGGTGGAGCGGCTTTGCACGCGCTTGGGGCCCTCGTAAGTCCAATCCGGCCAGTAGACAAAAGGCATCATCACGTCGAAGGGCGAATAGAGCAGACCGGGAGCCAGCGGTTCGTATTGCCCGGAGGTGGACAGTTCGCGCACGGGCTGCCCCGCCCCACCCGTCCACACGTGCGGCTGCGCGCCGGAGTACATGAGAAATTGGCGTTTGTTTTCCGGGTCGCCGCGCTTCCAAAAAAGCAGGCGAAAATGCGCCCCTTCCGGCGTGGGCGCGCCCCACAGGAAACCGTCGTAGACCGTCTCGTCGCCCTTGCGGGGAAAATGCGTGAGCTCGAAGCGGAAGCAAAAATCGCTGGCAAAACGCGTGGCGCGAAACTGCGTGATGGCCTGCCCCGCCGTCGCGGGGGTCAAATCGGCGATGGGCTGGACGCTGGGAGCCGTCCGCGATTGGGCAAACAAAAGCCCTGCCGCCAAAAAGACGGCAAGGCCTGCAAAACATTTACGAATGCCGAGGACTTTCCCCGCGAGTTTGTGCTGTGACAGCGCTCGAAACATAGGGAAAGGCGCAAGAGCCTTGGCTGGGCTATTGCTGGGCGGCGGAAGCCCCGGGGATGGCCTGCGTCTGGGGCGTGGAGGCCGCAGCGGCGGGCTTGGCGGGAGCCGCAGGCGCTTGGGCGGCCTTGGGCGAGGGAGCGTCGGCAATGGCCTGCTGCACCACGGCGGAAAGCGAGGGGGCGTCGGAGGCTTCGGCACGGGTGGCCTGATGGAGGAAACCCATATAAAGGCCCATCGAGAGCACAAAGAAAATGACGATCGACCAGATGGTGATGCGGGTCAGCACATTGGCCGTTTCGCCGCCAAAGGCGGATTCAGCGGCGCCGCCGCCGAGGGCGGAACCCATACCCGCATTGGAGCTGGCGCGCTGCATCAGGACGATAAGGCCGATGAACAGGCACAAGATGACCAGAATGAGGGAAAAAATGGTGAGGAGAATGCTCATGCGAAACAAAACGAGGTGAATGCTTTAAAATGCCGCAAAGCGGCGAACACTTCAAGCGCAAAAGCGGCGCGAACTATTCCAAACCAAGGCGTTCGAGGATGCGCTGAAGGTCTTCGTTGCCGGAATATTCGATGACGATTTTGCCGTGCTTGGGGCCGTGCTTGAGAGCCACATGAGTGTTCAAGCGGCTCGACAGACGCTTTTCCAAATCGGCGATGACGGCCGACTGGGCCTGCTCCAACGTATTGCGAACCATTTTCTTGCCGCCGTCGCGCTTGAGACGGGCCACTTCGATTTCCGTTTCGCGCACGCTGAGGCTTTCCTCAATGATTTTGCGCGCGAGGATGAGCCGCATCTCCGGGGATTCGACGCCCAAGAGCACCTTGGCGTGGCCGACGGAGAGGGAGCCTTTGGTGATAAAATTCTGAATATCGCGTTCGAGCGAAAGCAACCGCAGGGTGTTGGCGATGGTCGCGCGGGGCTGGGCGACGCGTTCGGCCACAGCCTCTTGCGTCAGGTTAAAATCCTTCATCAAGCTCGCGTAACCCAAGGCCGTTTCAATGGGGTTTAGGTCGCGGCGCTGCAAGTTTTCGATCAGGCCCATCACGGCGGAGGAGGCCTCGCTCGTTTCGAGCACGCAGGCGCTGATGGTCTGCAAGCCGAGCAACTGGCAGGCGCGCCAGCGGCGTTCGCCCGCAATCAGCAGGAATTTGTCCGCCTTTTTGCGCACCACGATGGGTTGCAGAAGCCCCTCGGAACGGATGCTGTCGGCCAATTCGCGGATGGCCTGTTCGTCGAAATCGCGGCGGGCCTGATGGGGGCTGGCCGCCACTTTTGCAAGCGAGATTTGCTGAAAAGGACTAGCGGGAGCCGCGGGTGCGGCAGCCGATTTAACGGCGGCGGCAACCATCGGCGACTTTGCGGCAGACGCGGCCACGGGCGCTTTTTCAGCGGGCTGGACAGAAGGCTTTGCACCGGCAATCAAACCGCTGAGGCCGCGGCCGAGTCCGTGTTTTTTGAGAGGGGTCATGAGAACAAAAGGCTAGGTTGCCGGTTGCAAACGAAAAATACTAGTCCTTCGCCTTCGGGATGAAGATGGACTGGCCGGGGCGCAAGTCGCGCGCGGGATCCACAATCTTGTTGGCGTTTTGGATGTCGCGCACGTTCGCGTTGAACTCGCGGGCGATGCGGCCGAGGGTGTCGCCGGCCTTCACCGTATAGACGACGCCGTCTTTGGAGTAGTCGCTGGAGAAAGTGGTCTTGGTCGGGGTGGTCGGCTGCGCGCGGGCGGCTCCGGCGAGCTTGTCGAAGGCGGCCTGCATCTGATTGGCGAGCGCCTCGATTTGGCGGGACACTTCCGTAAGAATCTGGCGCTTGGTTTCGGCGTTTTGCGAATCCATATCGCGGCGCAAAGCGGCGAGCGCGGTGGCCTGTGTTTGGGCGCTGCCCGCCTGCCCCACTTGGCGGCGCAAATCTTCGTTGTCCTTGCGCAGGGAGTCCACTTCCATGCGCAACTGGTTAACTTGGCGCGTGAGCAGTTCCATGTCCTGCGCGATGCCCGCCAGCTGGGAAGCGGGCGAAGTCTGCGCCGACAAAACGCCGAAGGACAAACTCAACAAAAGCAATAGAGCGACTTTTTTCATAATGTAAAAATCAACCCCACTACTATCTGAAGCAAAGGGCCTATTTGTCAAAGGAAACCGTGGGCGTTTTGCGCGGAAACGGCGCATGAGAGACCAGCGGCGGCATGGACACGCTCGGGAAAACCGTGCCGATATGCAGGGGGAAGCCCCTCAGGAACTGCGCGGCTTTTAGGCGCTTGCCGCCCGGACGCTGCAATTCGGTGATATTCAAAATGCCGCTGCCCGTGGCGATGCGCAGGCCCGTTTCGCCCGACTGCAAGACGGTGCCCGGAAGCGCGCCGTGTTTTTCCACCGTGGCGAAGGCGTCGAAAATCTTCAAGGGGACGCCGTTGACCTCAACCGTGCATCCCGGCCAAGGCGACAGCGCGCGGATGCGGTTGGAAAGCACTTGCGCGGCCATCACAAAATCCAAGGCCCCATCGCTCTTTTCGATCTTGCGGGTGTAGGAGACATAGCGCGGTTCCTGTTCGATAAATTCGGCGTTGCCGGACAAGATGTGCGGAAGCGCCCGGCGCAACAAGGGCACGCACGCCTGCGCGATTTTGGGGCGAAGCGTTTCGGCTGTGTCCTTAAAATCAACGGTCACTTTTTCCGTGTCGCAAACGGGTCCCGCGTCGAGTGCGGGGGCCACCCGCATAAGGGAAACGCCCGTTTGTGCCGCCCCTTCCATGACAACCCCCACCAACGGCGAGGCCCCGCGATAGGCGGGCAAAATCGAACCGTGCAAGTTTAGAAAGCCCAACGGCGGGGTGTCGAGCAAAGCGGGTTTGAGCAGGTGTCCGTAGGCCATCACCAAGGCGATGTCAGCCTTGGATTGGGCGAGGGTGTCCACCGCCTCCTGTCCGAGCTTTTCGGGACGCCAGAGCGGCAGGTTGTGCGCCAAGGCCCATGCCGAAACGGGGTTTGGCTGGCACTTTTGCCCGCGCCCTTGCGGACGGTCGGGCTGGGAGAACACCCCCACGACCTTCACCGGGCTTTCGGCAGAGACCAAATATTCCAAGGCCGGGAGGGCAATGGCGTCGGAGCCGAAGAAGATGAGTGAAGGACGCGGCATGCGGAACCTTGAAAATTAGCGTTTTTTGGGCGGACGGCGCTTTTTGCGGGCGGCCAATTCGGAGCGCTCCACGCGCTTGCGCTGGACGGCCCCGCGCGTCTTATCCGCCTCGTAGAGGGGGCGGCGCATGGCCGGTTTGCCCACCAGATTGAAGCGCACGGACACGCCATAGAGTTCGAAAGCTTCCAAGAAGTTTCGTTCCATGAAACGCTGATAATCGTCTTCAAGCTTCAAAGGCTCGTTGCAATACAGGCGGATCACCTGCGGCCCTTTGCTCACTTGCAAGGCGTAGTAGACCTTGAAACGGCGGCCGCCCGCGATGGAGGGGGCGCGCTGTTCGATGATGGACTGGATGACGCGGTTGATTTTGCCCGTGGGCAAGTCGCGAATATAGCTTTCGTAGACGTTGCGCGCGTGGCGCAAGAGTTCGTCGAGATTGAGATTCTCCTTGGCCGAGGTGAACACCACCGGGCAGCGCGGCAGGAAGAAAAGCTCTTCGAGCACGGCGTCCAGGAAGGAGCGGCGAAAGTCGCGGATGTTGTCGAAGCCCTGCAGGGGCTCCTTTTCAAATTTGGCGAGCGCCAAATCCCATTTGTTGACGACGACCACGAGGCCCTTGCCCGCCGCGACGATTTCGCCCGCGATGCGCTTGTCCTGCTTGGTGACGCCGCCCAGGGCGTCGAGCACCAGCACCACGATTTCCGCGGCCTCAATGGCCTGCTGCGTGCGCACGGAGGAAAAATATTCGACGGAGGTGGAGAGCTTGGGGGCGGCGCGCAGGCCCGCCGTGTCGATGAGTTCGAAGGGCCAGATGTCTCCCTTGGGGCTCTGGTAATCCAAATTGTGGGAAATGGCGTCGCGCGTGGTTCCCGGAATTTCGCTGACGATCAGGCGGTCGTTTTGCAAGAGGCGGTTGCCGATGGAAGACTTGCCCACATTGGGCTTGCCCACGAGGCACATGCGGATGCGGTGGCCGGAAATGGCTTCATCGACAGGCACGGTTTCGGGTTTGGGGCCGAGGGCGGTTTCAATGCGCTCGCGCAGCTCGCCGATGCCCATGTTGTGCTCGGCGGAAATGGGCAGGGGATCGCCCAATCCGAGTTTGAAAAAGGAGTGCATGTCGCTCTCGACCTGCTCGAAATTCTCCGCCTTGTTGATTACCAAAATCACCTTTTTGCCCGCGTCGTGCAGGCGTTTGGCGATGATTTCGTCCTGTGGCACAAGCCCGGTGTGGGCGTCGGCCATCAACACGATGACGCTCGCCGAAGCGATGGCGAAATCGACTTGCTCGTGGGTGGCCTTGGTCAACTGCGCGGGGGTTCCTGCAATTTCCATGCCGATACCGCCCGTGTCCATGAGCAGGTAGTCGTCGTTCACCACGGCGGTGATGAGGTCGCGGGTGACGCCCGGCTGATCATGCACAATGGAAATGCGCTTGCCTGTCAGACGATTGAACAGGCGGCTTTTGCCGACGTTGGGGCGGCCGACGAGGGCCACGCTGCGATTGATTTCCATGTGCGAGTGTTGCAGTGGGCCGCGCGCCGAGAGAGCTCAGCGGGGCCGGTTTTTGTCGAGCCAACGACCGAGACGGTTGGTGGCTTCCATGAGATTTTCGTAACTGGTACAGAAGGCCGCGCGTACAAAGCCCGCCCCGCTGGGACCGAAGGCCGTGCCGGGCACCATCGCCACTTTCGCCTCTTGGATGAGACGGGTGGCGAATTCAAAGGACGGCATGCCTACGGATGAAATGTTCGGAAACGCGTAAAAAGACCCGCGCGGCAAATGACAGGGCAATCCCAGCTCGTTGAAACGCGCCACAATGTAGTCGCGGCGGCGGCGGTACTGCTCGCGCATTTTTTCCATGTCCGGCTCGCCGCGGCGCAGCGCCTCAAGGGCGGCCTCTTGGCTGAGAATGGGCGCGCACAGCATGGAATACTGGTGGATTTTCATCATCGCCTCGATGATGTGGGCCGGTCCGCACGCGTAGCCGATGCGAAAGCCCGTCATCGCGAAGGCCTTTGAAAACCCGTGCAAGAACACCGTGCGTTCCTTCATGCCGGGCAGGCTGGCGATGCTGACGTGCTCGCCTTCAAAGGTGAGCTCGGAATAAATCTCGTCGCTGAGGACGACCATGTCCTTTTCCTTCACGAACGCCGCGATTTTTTCCAGCGCGACGCGGTCGACCGTGCCGCCCGTTGGGTTGGTCGGGAAATTGAGCATAAGCACCTTGCAGCCGGGCTGCCACGCGGCGGCGAGGGCTTCGGGCGTGATGGCAAAATTGTCCTTGGCCGAGGTGGGCACGCCGATGGCTTCGCCGTGCGTGAGCGCCACGGAAGGGCTGTAGGAGACGTAGCAGGGCTCGTGATAGAGCACCTTTTCGCCCGGATTGATAAGGGCGCGCAGGGCCAAATCGAGATTTTCCGAAACGCCGACGCCGACGAGGATTTCCGTTTCGGGATTGTAGCAGATGTGGTAGCGGCGCTGGACATAGCCGGAAATCTCCGTGCGCAGCTGGATGAGCCCGCGGTTGTCCGTGTAGGAGGTGCGGCCCTTTTCGAGTGCGTAGATGGCGGCTTCGCGGATATGCCAAGGCGTGACGAAGTCGGGCTCGCCGATGCCGAGGGAAATGGCGTCCTTCATCTGCGAAGCGATCGAGAAGAAATCCCGAATGCCGGAACGCGGAATTCCGGCGACATGCTTCGCCACAAAACGATTGCTCTCGTCTTTCATGAAAATGACTCAACTAGGCGCTGACAATGGGCTTGTCCGGATTCGACTCGGGGGCCGACAGCAGGAAACCCTGTTCCTTGTAGGGACGCAGCATGAAATGGGTGGAGGTGGACACAACGCCGCCGATGGTGGCCAGACGTTCGTACACAAAAGAGGCCACCTTGCGCAGATTGGGCGCGCGCACAAACAAGAGCAAGTCGTAGGTGCCCGACATGAGGTAGCAATTTTCCACCTGCTCAAACTGGCTGATGCGGGCGGCCAGACGGTCGAAACCGCCCTCGCGCTCGGGGCTGATTTTTACCTCAATGACGGCGCGCACGCTGTGCTCGTCGAAATCCGGGCGCAGGATGGGGCGCCAGCCGAGGATGACGCCTTGGGCTTTGAGCTGCTCGATTTCCTTTTCGACTTCTTCGGGCTTCACGCGAAGCACTTCCGCCATCTGCGAAGTCGAGAGGGAGGAGCCTTCCAAAATAAGCTTTAGCACAGGATTCATAAGTAATCTCCAAGCAAAGCACATTAAAAGGGGGTCTGCAACGCAGAAAGCGACGCGCCAGGGGCTGCGTGCGCGCGCAATCGCGCAGTTGATTTATCCCAAAATATCGCTTATGTCTTGGTGCATGGCCCCCCATTTGAAGAATTTGGCGCTTGTCGTCAATCACACTAAACCGCGCGCCCAACAGGTGGCCACGGCCTTGGAGCGCCACGCCCGGGCGCTGGGGGCGCAGGTGCGCGTGATTCAAGAATATCCCCTGCCCGTCCAAGCCCTTGCCGGAATGGACGCCTGTTGCGTTATCGGGGGCGACGGCACGCTCATGGGAACGGTGGAGGCGGCCATTGCCAACAACGTGCCCGTGTTCGGGGTCAACCGTGGAAAACTCGGGTTTTTGGTGACGCTCTCGGAATTTGAGGCCATGAATTTGCTGCCCCGGCTGCTGAACGGGCACTATTTGATTTCTGAACGCAACGTCTTGCGCGCCACCGCCCCCGACGGCACGAGCGCGCTGGCCCTCAACGACGTGGTGCTCAAAAATTCGGACAATTTCCGCGTCATCTCGCTGTCGGTGCGGGCCAACAACGAACTGGTGTCGCTCTTTGCGGGCGACGGGGTACTCTTTTCGACCGCCACCGGCTCCACCGCCTACAATCTGTCTTCGGGCGGCCCCATCATGCACCCGGACGTAAAAGCGGTGGCGATGACGCCCATTTGCCCCCACACGCTGTCTAACCGCACGGTTATTTTCAACGCCGACACCGTTTTTGAAGTGAGCGCCCATCATGGACAGCCGATCGTCTCCGTGGACGGCTATTTGAAATTTGGCGGCGCGCAGCCCTGCCCCCTTAAGGTGTCCATGAATCCCCAGCCGCTCCGCCTTATCCAGCCCGAGGGCATTTCTTATTTTGAAGTGTTGCGCCGCAAGCTTCACTGGAATATCGAGCCCGACTACAACCCCGCCTGAGCCATGGAAAAACAAACCGCCTCGTCCAAGGAGGAAAAGAAAAAAGCACCGCGCTTCAACCTGCAAGGGCAGTTGAAACAGCTCGACGAAAAAATCTGGCATATCCCGACGCCCAAAGAACCGAGGGGGCCCATCGCCCGTTTATATTCCTTGCTGCGCGTGATTTTGCTGACGATTCAAGGCGTCGGGAAAAATAAAATCCCGAGCCAAGCCGCCGCGCTGGCCTACGCTTCCTTGATAGCCCTCGGGCCGATGATAGCGCTGGCGATTATGATTTCCGGCTTCGTGCTGAAGGACAATGCGGAGAGTTTCGCCGTCACCACCTTGCATAACACCATCAACTTTATCGCGCCCTCGACGATGGAGTACACGCAGGTCGAGACGAAAAACGGCCAGACAAAGCCCGAGGAAAAGGTAAACCCGCAGATTGTGCAGCTGATTGAAAACCTCGTCCAAAAGGCGGGCACAGGCACCGGGGGGGCCATCGGCTCGCTCTTGTTGGCCGTCATCTGCATCCGGCTGATTATTTCGATTGAAAACACGTTTAACCTGATTTGGGGCGTGCGGCGCGGACGCAGCCTTTTCCAGCGCATTTTGGGCTACTGGGCCGTGCTGACGCTCGGCGCGGTCTTGGGGTTCACCGTCGCGGGGCTATTGACCACCTCGGCGCTGGTGGGACAGGTGGAAGGGTTCGCCAAGGATCTGCCGCTGGGGCTCAGCGTGTTGGCCAAATACGGCGCGCCGATGATTTCGTTTTGCACGCTCATTTCGCTGCTCACCCTTTTTTATAGATATATCCCCAACACCAATGTGCGCTGGATGCCCGCCTTTGTCGGGGGCTTTGTGGTGACGCTGCTTATTCTGCTCAATTACTTCCTCTCCTTCTTTTATGTCAGCTATGTCGTGCGCCAGCAAAGCCTGTACGGCTCCATCGGCATTGTTTTTGTGCTGATGTTCGGGCTGTATATTTTCTGGCTGTTCATGCTGCTGGGCGGACAAATCACCTACGCGGTGCAAAACATGGAGCACGTGGCCCATGAGCGCGCGTGGAAAGATGCCAGCGCCCATGTGCGCCAGTTGCTGGCGCTCGCGGTGTTCCTCGAATGCGGACGGCGCTTTGAAGCGTGCGAACCCCCGCCGGACGCCTCCGCCCTCAGCGAAAAGCTGGCCGCGCCCTTGCATCTGGTCAACGAGGCCCTCTCGAGCATGTGCGAGCGCGGGTTGCTCTCCGCCGTGGAAACGCCGACTGACAAAGGCGATATCGTATTGCACTACCAGCCCTCCCGCCCGTTGGACAAAATCCGCGTCATCGACCTGCGCTTCGAACTGGACAACGAGGGCAATTCCGAGGGGCTGGAAGTGCTCGCCGAGCGCGACAGCGCCATCGCCCGCTATATCGCCGCCATGCGCGCCCTGCGCGAAAGTCCGGAACTGGGCGCGAGCATGCACGACCTGATTCGGCGTTCGCAAGCGGTTTAAACATCACCCATCCCGAGAGCCTTCCTTGACACGAAGGACTTCCCCCTGCATTGTAAGAGTTTCACCTCAAGACGTTTTTTCGGTTTCCTATGATCACTTGGATTCAAGTCGCCATGCAACGCCACCACAAATGGATTTTTTCCGTTTTGTTGGTGATCATCATCATCGCTTTCGTCTTCACCATCGGCGCCATGCCGACGGGGCGCGCCGACGGCAGCATCAAGACCGACAAGTTCTTCGGCGTCAACCTGCGCTCGCAGGGGGCTCTGCAGCCCTACGAGGTGGACATCAGCTTTTTGCTGAGCCTCACCCAACAGCGCGCGCCCGACCGCGAAACCTATCAGGGGCTCATCTATGACCGCATCGCATTGGATCACTCGGCCAACGCGGTGAATTTCCCCGGCCCCTCGCAGGCGGAATTCATGAATTTCGTCACGAGCCTGCCCGTTTTCTTGAAGCAGGACGGCACGTTTGACAAGGTGCGTTTCCAGAACTTCTTGGACGAGATGGAATCAAATCCCCGCCTCAAGAAGGACGACGTGGAACGCGCCATTTCCAACAACGCGCGCGCCTTCCTTTTCACCGACATCGAATCGGGCCCCGGCTATGTGTTCCCCGCCGAAGCAAAGCTGGTGCTGGTGCAGCGCAACGCCGAGTATGTGCTGGAGACCGCCGCGATCGACCTGAGCAAGATCGACACCAAAGTGGCCGCCGATCCCGCCGCCCTCAAAGCGTTTTACGAGACGCACAAGAATGCTTACCGCGTGCCCGCCAAGGTGGAAACCGACCTGCTCGTTTTCCCCGTGGAGAAGTACACGCCCGCCGCGCCCTCCGACGCCGATGTGGAAGCTTTTTACATTCGCAACCAGAAGCGCTGGCCGAACACCACCTTTGCCGTCGTTAAGGAAAAGGTGAAAGCGGAATACATCCGCGCCTTGGCCCGCCGCGCCGCCGTGCAGGCCGCCGTAGACTTTGCCCTGGCCGCTCAGAACGCGAAAATCGCCGTGGGTTCGCCCGAATGGCAGGCGCTGCTGAAGAAGGAAGGCATTTCGCCCAAATCCCTGCCCGCCTTTGGCGCGGGTGAGACGCTGGCCGAAATTTCCGTTTCCGCCGAAGGCTTGGCGGAAATCGCCAATCAGCTTTCAAAAACGGAAGAGCGCGTGTTTTCCGAACCGGTCGCCGCCAATGAGGGCGCCCTTATCTTTGTGCGCAAGGCGCTCGTTCCCTCGCACATTCCCGAATTTGCCGAAGTGGCCGCCAAGGTAAGCGCCGACTACACCGCCTACACCCAGCAGCAGCGCGTGAGCGAAAAGGAACGCGAAATTCTCGCGGCCCTGCGCAAAGCCGTGGCCGAAGGCAAGTCGTTCGCCCAAGCCGCCGCCGCCCAAAAGGGCCTCTTGCAAGCCGTGAAGAAGACCGCCTCGTTTACCATCGTGAATCCGCCGCAGGACGTCCCCGGAATGGTTCTCTATGCGGTGCAAGACACGATTCAGGGCGACATGCGCTTGGTACCCATGCGCAACCAAGATCCGGTCATCGTTTATGTGGCCCAGAAGAAGTTGCCGGAAATCGCCAAGGACAATCCTGAGTTGAAGGCCCTGACGGCCCAGCTCGCCCTGATGTCGGCCCGTGCGACGCAAGCCGCCGTGCAGCAGCAACGGGTCTATGAGGAGCTGGTGCGCGTGGGAGAGATTAATCCCTCCGCCGCCACGCAAGCCGCCCAGTAATTGGAGCGCTTTCGCACAAAAAAGACCGGGATCATATCCCGGTCTTTTTTTGCGTCCTAAATTTTCGATTAAAAATCGAACAGCGTTTCGACATCCGAATCTTCCGTTTCGAGATTCACGATTTTGTCGGGGCGGATTTGGTGGCGGAACCATGTGCGTTGTTTACGCAGGAGCGCACAGGTGTCTTGGGCAATCTCGGCGGCAAGCTTGTCTACCGGCGGGGGATTTTCGGCGGCAAGCCACGCGAGCACTTCGCGATAACCGATGGCGCTGGCGGCCGAGGGATTGCGCGCCAAGAACGGCGCAAGGCCGCGCACTTCATCCAGCAGGCCCGCCGCCAACATGGCCTCGACGCGGAATTTGACGCGTTCTTTCAAACGTTCAGGAGGGCGCTCCAATAAAACGGTCTTGCGCGCATAGGTGTCGAAGGGGCACGGCAGCGACTCGAATGCCGCGCGCATCTGCGCCAGCGTTTTGCCGGAAGCCATGCAACGCCCCAAGGCGGAAGCCAGCCGACGGGGATTGTGCACATCCAGCGTGCCCAGTCCGTCGGGATTGCGCCTTCGCAATTCGGATTCCAACAGCCCCGCCCCGCCCTGCGCTTCCCACGCTCGCACCTGGGCCAAAATCTCCGGCGGCACGGCCACATCGTCGGCGACACTGGCGTAAAACGCCTTCAAATAAAAGCCGCTGCCGCCCGTCACCAATAGCGGTTTCCCTCTGGAAAATACCTCGCGCACCGTTTCCAGCGCATAGTGGGCAAACGCCTTCACGCTAAAGGGCGCATCGGGCGCGCACACGTCGATGCCGTGATGGGGCACTTCCGCACATTCAGCCGAGGTGGGTTTGGCCGTGCCGATGTCCATGCCGCGATAGACTTGAAGGGCGTCGCAGGACAAAATTTCCGCCCCGTGGCGGCGCGCCCACGCCAGCGCTATCGCCGATTTGCCGACGGCGGTAGGCCCCGTCAAAATGTGCAAGACGCCCTTCATTGCGCGGCGGCGGGCGTCACCTTTAGCAGCATCGCCCGCTCAGGCGTAAAGTATTGCTTCGCCAGCGTGTTGACCGTCTCAACCTTCATGTCCATATACCCGGACTTAAGGGTGAGCGGACGGGTGAGCAGTTCGGGATGCAGCCAGCTGCGCTTGAGCACGCCGTTCATCCAATAGTCGTTTTGCTGGAGCTGGCGATCCACCACTTGGGCGAACGGCGCGAGAGCGCGCTGGAATTCATCGGGGTTGGTGACGCCCGTTTGCGCCAGTTCGCGGGCGATTTCCTTCATCACTTGGGAGACTTCGGCGACACGGTCGGGGCGCACCAACGAGACGCCTTGGAAAAGCCCGCGCCCGTCGAAGGTTTCGCTCGAGCGGTTATAGGCGTAAGGGCTGTAGGCGTCGCCCATTTTCTGGCGCACGCGCAGGCGCAGGCGGTCGGAGAAGATTTCGCCCAAAACGTTGAGGGCGCGCACGCGCGCGGTGTCCCAAGCGTCGCAGGTGGGCCACAGGGCGATGGAGACGGCGCGGGGGGCATCGCTTTTATAAGCGAACGTCTTTTCGCCCACGGGAGGATAGTTGACGCGGTTGGCGCTCTGCGGGAATTTTTCCAGAAAATCCTTTTGCGAAAGGCGTGCGGGCAACGCCCCGAAACTGGCCGCGGCGGCGGTGACGGCCGACGCTTCATCAAAATCGCCGACCAGCGAGATTTCCAAGTAGCCGCCGGAAAGTTGGGGCTGCATCCATTGCGAGAGTTCCGCCATGGTGAGGGATTGCGCCACCGATTCCGGCGGGAGGCCGAAGCGTCCGTCGTTGTCGGCAAGGTAGCGCGCGCCTTGGTCGGAGACCACTCCCTCCAAGGTCTGATGCGAATTGCGATAGATTTGCTCAATACCCGCGCGCGCCTGCCCGAGGGCGTCTTCGCGGTAGCCCGCGTGCGTCAAGTAGGCGGCAAGGGCGTTCAGGGTAAAGGGCAGCGAACGCGAGGGCACTTTGACGGCGAAGCACAGCGCGTCGTCCTCCACGCTGAAACGCAGGGGCTCCGCCCAGCCGTTCAAGGTGGTGATGCGTTCAAAATCCTCGTAGGGATGCGCCTGCAATCCCCCCTTGAGAAATGCCGTTTGCGCCAGCAACTTCAAGGCGGCAATGCGCTCGCGCTGGGCTGGGGAGGCGGCGGAGTTTTCTTGGGAAAGCAGGATGCCGTTGCCCGCGCGCACGAGCACGAGCACCGCGCCCGCTTCAAAGTGGGTGCGCTTGAGGCTGAGATAGGCGTCGTTGGCAAAGCGGATTTGCGTCACCCCCACGGCGGGATGCGAGAGCGTTTGGGCGGGGACGCCCGGCGCGCCCCATTGCGTGTAGGCAAAGGCGGCGGCGGCGCGCGCCTCGGGCGGGGTCAAGGGCTGCGTCGCAAGCGTTTTGAGCAAAGCGGCGGCCTCGGCTTCGCCCGTCTGGGCGGTCAGGGGAATGGGGCCCGAGATGTGAACGGCCTGCGCCGAACCTTTCCAAAACGCATCCAAAACGCCCTGCAAGTTTTCGTTGTTCATGCCGCTGAGCACGGGCTTGGCAATCGCGTACTGCGCGCGCGGATCCATGAAGACCTTGTGCTCGCCAAGGCTGTCCAAAATACCGTCGGCGATGTCGGCGGAAAAGCGCGTGTCCGCCTTGTCGGCCTGACTGCGCAGTTCGTTTTCAATGGTGGCGCGAGCCTCCTCGATTTCATCGGGCGTAAAGCCGTAGCGCAGGGCGCGACGCACTTCGGTGTCGAGCAGGCTAAGGGCGTCTTTCCAGCGCGCGGGTTCGCATTCAAGCCCCACGTTTTCCAAAATGCCGGCCTGCGCGGGCAGTTCCCAAAAATAGGCGTAGGCGTTGTTGATGGGGGTGTCCGCCTGCTGCATGCGGCGCTTGAGGCGGTTTTCAATGATTTGAAGCGCGGCGATTGTCTGCAAGATGCGGGCGCGGTTTTCAAAAGTGTCTTCTTTGATGAAAAGCCCGTCGCCGTAAGGACGCAGGGCGCTGAATGAAATTTTGACCGAGCGCGCCTGCGGTTCCGGCGAGAAGCCGATGCGCAGTTCGCCGCCCGAGGGCATGGGTTGCGGCTCAAAGGCCTTTTCGGGCGTTTTTCCGGCAAAGGCGGTGTCGAATGTTTTTTCGATGTCCGCCTTCATGCGCGCGGCGTCGAAGTCGCCGACAACGGCCAACACCATGCGCGAGGGATGATACCACTGCGCGTAAAATTGGGCGAAGGATTCGCGCGGAGCCTTTTCGATGACGCTCTCCACGCCGATGGGAAGGCGATCGGCGAGCGTGTTGCCCGCAAAACGGAAGGTGTAAAACGTTTCGAACTGGCGGTAATCGGGCGTGTCGCGCGTGCGCTTTTCGCTGAGGATGACCCCGCGCTCGCGCTCGATTTCCTTGGGGTCAAGGCGCATGCCGTCCGCGTAGTCGCGCAGCAGCGTGAGGGAATCCTTTACGATTTTGGGGTCGTCGGCGGGCAGGTTCAACTTATAGACCGTCTCGTCAAAGCCGGTATGGGCGTTGGTGTCGCTGCCGAAGGCCATGCCGATGCGCTGGAAATACTCCACCATTTCGCCCGCGGGAAAATGGGTGGTTCCGTTAAAGGCCATATGCTCCAAAAAATGCGCGAGCCCGCGCTGGTCTTCCGTTTCCATCAGCGATCCCGACCCCACATACAGGCGCATCACCACTTCGGACTTCGGCGTCTTGTTGGGATAGAGGACATACTGGAATCCGTTTTTAAACCGTCCCCATTGGGCCTTGGGATCGCTTTCCGGCGAAGCCGCGTGGCAGGAGAAGGAAACGGCGGCGGTGAACATAAAAAGGGCTGACAGGAGATTTTTAAATGCCGGGCGCATAAGAGGAAAATTATCCGCGCTTTTGTGAGATTGGCAAGCGCGCACGCTGTGGTTTGACCGCGCGCATGAATTGAAGTTTGCAAAAAACGCATATTCTTCTACGATGGTATCTTTTACGCACGGAATGATTTGGTTCTACCGCATTCTCTTCCTGCCGGTTTTTATCGTAGTCTTCCCATTTTATCTGCGCCACATGCTCAAGCGCGGCGGATATGGGAAGGATTTTTCGCACCGTCTGGGCGGCATCCCCGCCCTGCCTCCCAAAAAAAAGGGGGTTCCTCGCATCTGGATACAGGCCGTCAGCGTGGGCGAAATTCAGGCCGTCGAGCCGATTGTGAAGCATTTTTTTGAGCAAAAAGCCGAGGTGGTGCTGACCACGACCACCAGCACGGCATACAAAATTTTGAATGAAAAATACCTGCCCTATCTGACTCTCGGCGGGATTTTCCCCTTTGACTTTTGGCTGTTTTCGCGCCGTTCGTGGAAGCATATCAACCCCGACCTCGTGGTGTTGATGGAAGGCGAACTGTGGCCCGAACACCTGACTCAGGCCCAGCAGCGCAAGGTGCCCGTGGTTTTGCTCAACGGGCGGCTCTCCGACCGCAGTTTCCAGCGCTATGGCAAACACCCCCGCTTTGCCCGGTGGCTTTTTAAGAAGCTCGATTGCGTTTTGGCATCGACGCCCGAGGACGCCGACCGCTTTGCCAAGGTGGGCGTGCCCGCCGAGCGCATTGCGATGACGGGGTCGCTCAAATTTGACGTGAGCTGCGAGCCGCGCCTCGATCTCAACGCCTTGCGGGAGGCGCGCCGTTCCCTCGGCTTTGGCGACCGCCTCGACACGCGCGTGCTTATCGGCGCATCGACGTGGCCGGTCGAGGAGGAATTGCTGCTCAATGTTTTCCAGAGGTTGGTCAAACACGCGGGGGTCGATTGGCGGTTGCTGTTGGTGCCTCGCCATGCCGAACGCCGCGAGGAGATTGTAAAATTGCTGGAGGCCCAGCCGGAAAGCTGGCTCATGCGCTCGCGCGAGCGCGCGCCACAGAAGGAAGTGCGCATTGCGCTGGCCGACACCACCGGCGAATTGCGCACCTTGGTGCAGGCTTCCGACCTAGCCTTCATCGGCAAATCTTTGCCGCCCAATGACGGCGGACAAACCCCCATCGAGGCCGCCGTCTTCGGCGTGCCCATGGTCTATGGACCCAACATGACGAACTTCCGTCCCATTTGCGCCTCGTTGGAAAAGGCCAAAGCTTCGGTGCGCGCCGCCGATGCCGAAGAGGTGGCCTGCGAGCTGTTTCGTTTGGCGGGAGACACCGCCGCCCGGAAGGCGCTGGCGCAGGCTTCCGAAACGTGGCACACGGCCAATCGCGGAGCGGCCAAGCGCTCGATTGAGCGGATTGAAGAATTGCTCGCGAAAGTGCGGGGTTGATAGCTTGACACGGCAAGCCGGTGTCGGTAAAATTTTCGGCTCACAACATACACTTCAATTAAAGTGGGAATTGTCCCGCTTTTTTTTTCTTTAAACGACACCTATGAGCAGCGAAATTCTATCCGTTCTGGAATACATGGAAAAAGAAAAGGGGATTGCCCGCGAGGACATGATCTCCGCCATTACCACGGCGATCCGCAATGCTGCCCAGAAGGGAATCAATGCGGGGCAGGAAATCCGTGTGGAAATCAATCCCAAAACGGGAGCCCTGAAAGCGTGGGTGCAGTTGAAAGTCGTGGATTCGGTTTCCGATCCGATTACGGAAATCCATATTGAAAAAGCACATTTGTATCTCGACGACCCCAAATTGGGGGATTTGGTCGAAAAGGAAATAGACCCCTCTTATCTGGGCCGCATCGCCGCGCAAACCACGCGCCAAGCCATCATGCAGCGCGTGCGCCAGTTTGAAAAAGAGCGCATTTACGAAGACTACAAGGACCTTGTGGGCGACATCGTGACGGGCACCGTCCGCCGCCGGGAACGGGGCGACTTGATTGTCGATTTGGGCAAGGCCGAGGCCATTTTGCCCCCGCGCGAACGCATCGCGGGCGAAGACTACGCCCCCGGCGAACGCATCCGCTGCCTGTTGCTGAACATCGAAAGCACCCAGCGCGGCCCCGAAATCATTCTTTCGCGCGCCAGCCCCAAGTTTGTGCGCCGCCTGCTCGAAGTGGAAGTGGCCGAAATCGCCGACGGCACCGTGGTGATCGACGCCATGGCCCGCGAGCCCGGCTACCGCACCAAGATTTCCGTCTCCAGCGCGGATCCGAAGGTGGATCCCGTCGGCGCTTGCGTCGGCGCGCGGGGCACCCGCGTGAAGAGCATCGTCCGCGAACTGGGCGGCGAAAAGGTGGACATCGTCAAGCATTATGCCGACCCGTCGGAAATGCTGCGCGAAGCCATCAAGCCCGCCCGCCCGCTCAACATCCAAGTGGACGAGACCAACCGTCGCATTTACTTTGAAGTGCCGGAAGACGACCTTTCCATCGCCATCGGCCGCCGCGGCCAAAACGCCAAGCTCACCTCCAAGCTGATGGGCTGGCGCCTTGACATCGCCAAGGAGCGCAAGGACGAGGTGACCACCGCCGAACGCATCAAGAAGGTCAGCGTCAATTTCGTTCAAAAATTGGGCATCACCGAAGATCAGGCCAACGCGCTGGTGTCTTCGGGCATCAACTCGATCGAGGCCTTCCAGGACGTCGAAAGCGACGACCTGCTGCATATCGGATTCACCGAAGAGGCCGCGAAGGCCCTGCTCGAAAAAGTCCGCAGCTCGAACGCGTAAGCTTTCACCCTTTCCGCCTGATTTAGAAGACATTTTTACCACTAAGGATTATATACCGCATGAGCGTACGCATACACGAACTCGCCAAAAAACTCGGCATGGAGAACAAAGACCTCCTGTCGCTTTTGAAGGACCGTGGACATGCGGTAAAGAGCCCATCCAGCACGATCGACAACATCTCGGCGGAAGCCCTCGAAGAGGAATTTAAAAACAGGATTTCGCCGGTTGTCGAGAGCCAGCCCGAAGCCGAAGTTCCCGCCGAAGGCGCTCTGCCGCAAGGACGCAGCATCGTAAAAAGCGCCGACGAAGTGGAAGCCGAGCATAAAGCGGAAGCAGATGCCGAGAAAGCCGAAGCGGCGGCGACCCCCGCCCCTTCGACGCCCGAATCGGCGAAACCGGCCCTCAAGTCGCCCCTGCCGCCCCCGCCCATCAAAGCGCCCCCGAGCTTGGGGAAGATGCCCCCGCCCACCCCGCCTGTCTTTGCGCGCAATCCGGCCCCCGTGCCGCCGCCCGTGAGCCGTCCGGCTCCGGTCACCCCCATTTTGCGGGCGCCTACCCCGCCCCCGAGCCAACAACCGCCCCAGCGTTCGGCACCGCCGCCCGCTCCGCCCGTCAATCGCCCGGCCCCCGTGCGCGAAGTGCCCATTGTGCGCTCCGCTCCCACGCCACCGCCCTTTGTGCGCAGCGCGCCTGCCAGCTTGCCCCCGCCTTCGATTCCGGCCAAGCCCTCGGAATCCGCGCCCGCCCCTTCCGGCACACCCACGATTTTGACCGTCAAGCCGCCGATCATTGTGCGTGACTTCGCCGTCGCCATGGGACTGCGCCCCTTCCGCCTGATTTCCGAACTGATGGAAATGGGCATCTTCGCCTCGATGAACCAAACCATCGAAGAAGAAACCTCGCGCAAGTTGGCGGAAAAACACGGATTTATCCTTGAAGTGCGCCATCGCGGTGAACCCACCGCCGATGTCGGCAGCAAGAAGACGCCCGAAAAGCCCAAGCTCGACGAAACCAAGCTGATGGAACCCCGCCCGCCCGTGGTGGTGATCATGGGCCACGTCGACCACGGCAAGACCACCCTGCTCGACCATATTCGCAACACCCGCGTGGTGGAAGGCGAAGCCGGCGGCATCACGCAGCATATCGGCGCTTATCAGGTGACGGTCAAGGACCACAAAATCACTTTCCTCGACACGCCCGGCCACGCCGCATTTACCAAAATGCGCGAGCGCGGCACCAGCGTGACCGACATCGCCATCCTTGTGGTGGCCGCCGACGACGGCTTTATGCCGCAGACGGACGAAGCCCTTAAGATCGCCCAAAAGGCGAACGTGCCCGTGATTGTCGCCATCAACAAGATGGACGCCAAGGGCGCGAACATCGACCGCGTCAAGCAGCAGATGCAGCAGCGCAACATCGCTCCCGAAGACTGGGGCGGCGAAACGCTGTGCACCCCCATTTCCGCCCTCAAGGGCCAAAATATCGAAGCCCTGCTGGAGCTGGTGATTTTGCAGGCCGAAATGCTGGAATTGAAGGCCAATCCCAAGGCCGATCCCGAAGGCATCGTGGTGGAATCGCAGATTGAAACGGGCTTGGGCCCGACCGCCACCATCATCGTCCGTCGCGGCACGCTGCGCAAGGGCGACGCCCTCGTGTGCAACAACCGCTACTGCCGCGTGCGCATGATGCTCGACGACCTCGGCAAAAATCTCAAAGAAGTGCGCCCCGGCACCCCCGCCCGCGTCACCGGATGGGACGACGCTCCCGAAGCGGGCGCCACCTTCCACGGGGTGAAAAACGAGCGCGAAGCCAAGGCGCTGGCGCAGGAAAATGATTTCACTTCCCGCAAGGAAGACCAGCAGCAAAACGCCACACCCCGCGTGATGGATTTGGCCAACCTGATGGCCGCCATTGAGAACAACAAGCAGAAAGTTCTGCGCGTGCTGATCAAAGGCGACGTGCACGGCAGCGTGGAAGCGCTCCAAGGTTGCTTGATGGACATCAAGAGCGACAAGGTCACGCTGGAAGTGATCGACTCCGGCGTGGGGCTTATCAGCGAAAACGACGTGCAGATGGCGAGCGCCGCCCAGGCCTCCATTGTGGCTTTCAACGTAAAGCAGGAAAACGGCGTCCTCTCTTTGGCGAAACACCATGGGGTGCATATCGTTTCGCACAACATTATTTATGAGCTAATCACCCTGGTGCGCGACGCCATGTCCGAACTGCTCGACCCGGAATTGCGCGAGAACAAGCTCGGCGGCGCGGAAGTGCGTCAGGTCTTCGAGCTGTCGAAGGCGATTGTCGCCGGTTGCATGGTCACCGAAGGCCGCATCACCCGCGACGGACACGCCCGCGTGTTGCGCAAGGGCGCCTCGGTCTTTGAAGGCCGCATCGACACCCTCAAGCGCTTTAAGGACGACGTTTCCGAAGTGCGCGCGGGCTTTGAATGCGGTATCCGCGTCGGCGGTTTTGATCACTACGAGACGGGCGACCAGATCGAGTGCTTTGAAATCCTCAAGATTCGTCCCCAGCTGTAAGCCGGAGATTCCCTTTCAAAAGCCGCTTTCTTTGCGAAAGCGGCTTTTTTCGCGCCCAAAACGCTGCAATATATCCCTCGTTGCCGACGGCATTTAGTCGCTCGCCAGTATCGCTAAAGCATCCTGTAAGCGCTTTCGAAAAAAAAGGGGGGACGTCAATTATTCGGCAAAGGAACGTTCACAGCGCAGGTGACGGGCAATGCGCCGCAGCGCCTGCAAATTGTGGCGCAGTAAAAGCGTTGAACGATAAAAAAAGGCGCTCCCGATCGGAGGGCCTTTTTTATGCAAGGATGCTGTTACATGGCCTTGACGCTGGATTTGATGATGGAGAGGGTGTCGTCAAAATTCCCCAGCAAGGCGAGCTTGCTCAACCCGAGTGAGAAATTGGTGGCCATCGCCAGCGACACGGCGGGCGGCACGACCACCGCGTTGACATCGGTCACCAAGTCGATAAGCACGGGCCCTTTGGCCTCCATGGCCGAATGCACCAGTTCGTCGGCCTCCTCGTTGGTTTCAATGCGCACGCCCTGAATGCCGATAGCCTCGGCCATGGCGGCAAAATTCGGGTTTTTGAGCGAGGTTTTAAAACCGCCGCCGTAGCCCGCCGCAAGCATTTCCAGATTGATAAAGGCCAACGCGCCGTTGTTGTAGACAAACATTTTTAGCGGCAAGTCGTACTGCGCGACCGTCAGCAAATCGCCCATCAGCATGGTCATGCCGCCGTCGCCCGCCATGACGACCACTTCGCGCTGCGGATAGAGCAACTGCGCCCCGATACCCATGGGCAGCGCGCAGGCCATGGAGCCGTGGGTAAAGGAACCGATGATGCGCCTATCTTTCATCGCCGTGATATAGCGCGCGCCCCACACGGTGGTCATGCCGGTGTCCACCGTAAATACGGCGTCCTTGTGGGCGTACTTGTCGATAAGGGCCGAGGCGTACTCGGGATGCAGCTTTTCGCCCTTGCCGATGGAATCGACATAGTTGTGAAGCTTTTCCAGCACCGCCTTGGTGTGCACCAATGCGCGGCCCAAATGGTCGGGCTTTTCCTTTTGGGTAAGGTGCGGCAAGAGCGCGCGTATCGTCTCGCCGATGTCGCCGACTAAGCCCCAATCCACACGGGCGCGGCGGCCTATATTTTCGCCGCGGTTGTCGATCTGAATGATGCGCGGGCGCGTCGGATACCAAATTTCATAGGGAAAATCGGTTCCCAACAGGAGCACCAAATCGCTCTCGCGCATCGCCTGCGTGAGACCGCCAAAGCCGAGCAGGCCCGTCATGCCCACGTCGTAGGGATTGTCGGCGGCCACCCACTGTTTGCCGCGCAGAGAGTGGCCCACCGGGGCTTTCAGGCGTTCCGCCAAGGCGATCAGCTGGGTGTGGGCGTCGCGGCAGCCGTCGCCGCCGAAGATGGTAACGCGATCGGCGGCGTTAATTTCCTTGGCCAAACGCAGGATGTCCTCTTCCGACGGGCGCAGGCGCGGCGGCACGGTGAAAACGGAGTGCAACAGGCTCAAATCATCCACTTCCTTGGCGGCCACATCACCCGGCAGGGCGATGACGGACACGCAGCGGCGCGTGACGGCCGTCTGCATGGCGATTTGCAACACGCGCGGCAACTGCGCCGGGTTGGAAATGGTCTCGCAAAAGCCGCTGCAATCCTTGAAAAGCTGCTCGGGGTGAGTTTCTTGGAAATAGCCTGTGCCCATTTCAAAACTGGGCAAAGTCGAGGCGATGGCCAGCACGGGCGCGTAGCTGCGCTGGGCGTCGTAGAGGCCGTTGAGCAGATGCACGTGGCCGGGGCCGCTACTGCCCGCGCAGACCACGAGATTGCCGGAAAGCTGCGCCTCGGCGCTGGCGGCAAAAGCGCCCGCCTCTTCGTGGCGCACATGGATAAATTCGATGCGCTTTTCGTTCCTGAGGACATTGGAAATGGGATTGAGGCTATCGCCAACAATCCCATAAATGCGTTTCACACCGGCGTCAATTAACTGATCAATCAAGAGTTGGGCAACGGTTTTGCTCATAGAGGGTCTTTAGGTTTATGTGCACAATATAGGCCCAAAGCCTAAAAATGAAAGCCGCGTGCGTCGCTTTTGGGCTAAATTTCGCCTACTGTGCGTAGGCGTGCAAAGACTGGATCAAAGGCAGGTAGTTGACCACGAAAAAAGTCACCAAAAGCGCGAGGAAAGCCACAAGCAAAAGGGTTTTTCCCAAACCGGAAAAACGCTGTTTTTTGTCCAAGTGGAAAAACAGCAGATAGAGCCCCCATGTGATGAGCGCCCACACTTCTTTCATATCCCAACTCCAATAGCCGCCCCACACTTCCGCCGCCCACAATGCGCCGGAGCATAAGCCGAAGGTGAGGAAGGCGAAAGCCACGCGCACAATATCGGCGGCCTCTTTGATAAAGGCGGTTTTTGTTTCCGGCAGTCCCCATAGAGAACGCACGGCCAACGCCGTGGCAACGCCCAACAGAGCGTAAGACACCAAGTAAGCAAACACATGCGGCACAAACCACAGCGACTGCAAGGCGGGCATTTGCCGCCAATCGGCCTGCATGTTCATCGAAAGCGTCCCCACCAAGGTCAATACGGCAATGGCGGCCACATAGGGCAAAAGGTTTGTGTACCCCAAAAAGCGCCGCGCGTACCACAGAAAAACGGGCAAGACCAAGGGCAAAAACACCATCACGTGAAACATGTTGCCAAAGGCGGGCGCTTGCGCAAAGAAGCAGTTGAACGCAAAGACCGCGAGATTGAGCAACCATGCTAGGCAGAGGGCAGTCTTCGAGAAGCGCGGATGCGCGCCGAAAACGGCGGCGAATATCCACCACACACAGGCAAAGCCCAAAAGAGGCTTGATAAGAAGAAGGAGATTCACGAGGCGGCCTCCGTTTCCTTTTTCTTGCGCGGGCCGAAGCTCCACAGGAAGGCAACCGCGCTCAGCCATAAGAAGGCGGCGTTAAAATAAGGAGCCCCCGGCGAACGTTTCGCCAACAGGCGGACAAAGGGTTTTCCTTCCTGCGTGCCGTGACTGAACAAATAAAAGCGCCAGCCGCCAACATCTGCAGGGTGATTGACTTTCAAGATGGCGTTCTGCGTTTTTCCGGATTCGACAAAGCGCATCGCGGCGCGATATTCGCGCTCTTTCAAAGAGCCCGGATAATAATCGACGGCGAAGTCGTAGACGACAAAGCGAAAGTCGAGCGGGATAACGCGCTGGGTGGCTTCGTCAAAGAGTTCCGCGCCCTCGTACTCCGGGCCCACAAAGACGCCGAATTCTGCGCGTTCGCCGCCCGTGGCGTCCAAAAGCGCACCGACGGTAATCAGCGGCACCACAATGTGCAAGGCGGCCTTGACCCAGCGGCGGCGCAACAGCAGCACCACGCACGCGTAAAGGGATAGCATGGAAAGCAAAATGCCAAAGACCCACAGGAGTCCGCTTCCGTATATATTTTCCGCGCCGCGCCACGGAAATGCGGCGGCCACGAGCAGGAGCACAGCCCCCGCCCCCACTGCCGCCGAAAGTCGCATGAAAAAGACGCGATTCATAACTAAAGAGATTTCAGGTATTCGATAAGAGCGGCTTTTTCGGCGGGTGTCAACGACCGGGTCTGTTTGTGCTGTTCATCGTGCAGATGAGCTCTGTTAGCTAAATTTTGAAATAAAACTCCACTGCCTCAGGCCTTTCCTTCGTGCCTGATAAATTTAAGCTAAGTTTTCAAAAAACAAAAACTTAAATGAATATTCCGCTCAGCAAATGAAGCGGCTGGCAACTAGCTATCCCTTGCGCCCGAGGGGAGGAATTAACAAAGTGCTTTCACACAACCCAAACCTCCCATGATTGAAAACACCAACAGCAAGATTGTTTACCAAGGCGACGGGGAAGTCGGCACGTTTACAGTGCCCTTCCCTTTTCTCAAAAATGCCGACCTCGCGGTCGTTCTGATTGCCCCCGACGGCAGCCAGACGTCCTTGACCAAAGACAGCGACTATGCGCTGCAAACGGACGCGCAAGGCGTGGCTACCCTCACGCTGAGTGAAGCCCCCGCGCAGGGATGGTCGCTGTGCGTGTTCCGCAATTCGGAAATAACCCAAGAGATTTCGCTGGTGGAGAACGCGCGATTTCCCTCGTCGGTGATTGAGAGCGGCTTTGACCGGATCGTCATGGCCCAGCAAGGCCAACAGGACGCGCTGGTGCGTTCGCTAAAGGCGCCCGTGCAGGAAACCCCCGCCCCGTCACAGGTGACATTGCCTATCGCCTCGGCACGCAAAGGCGGCGTACTCGGCTGGGATGAGGCGGGCGCGATGACCGTCTATCACAATCCGCAAGCCGCCCTGCATTTGGCGGATGTGGCGCGGCAAGCCGCCGGGCACAGTGCCGCCCAAGCCGCCCTGAGCGAAGGCGCTAGCGCCCTATCCCGCGCCGCCGCCGAGGAAGCACAAGCGCAGTGCGAAGCGTACGCGCAAGAGGCCGACAAATCGGCGGAAGACGCCGCCGCCGCCCAAGAACAGGCCGAGCACGCGCGTGACGCTGCGTTCGACGCCGTGAGCAACTTCGCAAGCTCTTACGAATTTAGAGGATTCTGGAGCGCAAGCACTGCGCCCTCGCCTAATCAGGCGGGCGATTGGTGGATTATCTCCGTTGCGTGCACCTTTGCCTCCATCAACTGGGCGGTCAACGACCGCGCGGTGTGGACTGGCAGCGCATGGGGAAAGCTCTCCGCAGACGATGCCTACAAAACCGAGCGCGATGCCCGCCTGCAGGGCGACGGCAATAAGCTGACCCACAACGCGCTGGAACTGACCGGAGGGTATTTGACCATTCCCAAGAGCGCGGAGGTGCTCTCAGCGTTTCCGACCACTTATTGCCTGACCTACACCAAGCGCGGTGCTTGGGCAAACAACGACATGCTGATCAGCAACACTAAGGTTTATACCCGCGCGGGTTACACGCCCAAGGCCGGATTCTATTTAGCGGTGCAAAACGCGGACAATCGCACCATTGTCGCCATCCAGCTCAATTCACCAAATGTGGACGGCGATTCTGTCAGTTTACATACTTTCGACCTACTTCCGCTAGGCACGCACACGCTCTGCCTCGTCATCGAAGGAAAATTCACAGACGGAACCACAACCAGCACCAACTTGCCGCAAAAAATCGCCCTCTATCTGGACGGACAGCAGTTGACGCCCAAGATCAAAAGCGGTTATTTAGCCGCCGAGTTTCGCAGGGCTATGACAGCGGGCGGAACAACGCTGGGCCCTTGCAATTACTACGGCGATGCGCCGCCCTCCGATGTGGTTTTCGGGGCCTTTTCCGAAGCCCTTAGTTATTACCGCGCCAATGTTTTTCTATCGCGCATCGTCGTTTTCAACGCGGCATTGCCCGCCCTCGCGGCATCCTCGCCCTATCTCTATTCGGTGGAGCAGTACGCGCTGGGCGAGGCCATCCCCAAGAAGCTTTTGTCCGGACACACTAGCATGGCAAAAATGGCCGGCGTAAATGTTTCCAACGCGCGCTACACGCTCACTCACACCGGGCAAGCTGCGACTTTAAACATCATAGACCTCGCATCCACGCTCACCGATAGAGTTGTTTTTGCGAGTTATGATTTATCGGCTTACAACATACAACCGGGAGCGCTCGTTTATTGGCGCATGACCACAACCGCGACGTCGGCCATCCAGTCCGTTTACGTCACCATTTACACTCCCAATTTTTCAGGTACGGTTGTGTCCGGGCTAGTGGCATATCGCAATGGCGTTCAGATCCCGACGTATAGCGGACAGGCCATGAACCGCATGGCAGCGGGAACGTATGAGTTTTACTTTTCGCTGAATCCGACGGTACAGGACAAACCGACCTTTCTACGAGTGCAAGCCTTTGACGAGTCGGGGGCAAATGCTGCAACTTCCGGCACGACCACGACAGAAGCATTTGTTGTGTATGGCGCGGTTGCTTGCCTCGACCAAGTTTTTCGCGGCGGCAATCAGTTGCCGGACAGGGGAATTAACCGCTTGAGCGGGGTGGTCGAGGAGCAGACGCCGCCACTGCGCGATTTGCTCACCTACAGGGGGACGCTCAATTGGCTGGGCACTTTTGACGCAAAGGCCCTTTTGTCTTCGACGACGAATATCATCCCGGCGAATACGCGCGTTGTGCTCTACGCCAAGGCGTCCATGGGCACGCCCACTGTGGCCGTCGCAAATGGATCCACAACCCTGACCGCCTCGGCCACGCTCGCATCCACCACGTGGACGGAGGTCGGCAGCTATTTTTACAACACGGCCGCAAAGCTCACGGTGCAGCCCTCGGAGGCTTATACCGGGGACATCTACATCATGGCGCGCCTCGAACCCCTCACCCTTTAAATCCATCATGAAAACCATCCAACTTCCCTCCGGGCACGCTCTGCGCGTCCGTCAACTGCAAATCGCGGGCGAGATTGTCGACGCCGCCGGAAACCAAATCGACAGCGGCAACACGCTCGTCACGCTCACGCCCGACGAAAACACAGCAATGCCTGCCGCCGAGATCGCGGCGGCCATCGAACCGCCCGCCCCGGAGGCTGAATAGCCATGAGCCGCCACCGCTTTCCCGGAAACAACAAATCCCGCCGCAAAGGCCCCACGACGCGCCGTCGTGCAGACCCATACGGCGATGAGGACGCCCCGCGCGGAGGGTTCTTTAAGGCGTTCTTGCTGCCGCTGTGCATCTTCGTGGTCATCGCCGGCTTTGGCATTTGGAAAGTGCTGGGAGGCGCAGCCCAATGAGCGACGATGCCGACAACGCCCACGATGGGACGGCGGGTCTGCTGCCGCCGCTGCGCCTGCACCGCAAGGACTGGCGGGTGATGGAATACCGCAACGGGCCGTACATCATTCGGCGCACGCCGGACAACACATGGCAGGGCACGCGGGACGATGTGCCGGTGGCCCCGGCGACACACAACGCGGAGTGGGCCTTTGGCGACTGCGAACGCCATGCCGAGCGGCCCCAGACCAAAGAACGAGACTTTACGGGAGAAATTACATCATGAAGCAAATATCCATCATCATTGCAGCGGTCTTCATGGCCGCTTTCATGTCCGGGTGCAGCAGCTTCCCCAAGGAAGCGAAAACCGAGGACGAACGCTGGCTGCTTGGCTGGCAACAGGCGTATCGCGCCGACAACCCCAAGGACAATCGCCCGGTCGATCGTCAGACGCAGGCGGACCTCTACTTTCGCATCTACGACTGCAAGAAAATCGGCGACAAGACCTTTGTCCTTGTCGACCAACGCGGGGAGTACGTGTGGGTTGAAATCAACTACCTCTAACCGCTAGCCCTCCTAATTTTATGAAACAGAAATATTCCATCTTCGCCGCCTTGGTGCTGGCGATTTCCGCGTGCCTGTTCAGCGGGTGCGCGTCTTTGACCAACAGTCTCTCCAACCCCACCACCGTGAAAAACTCCGCAACGGTTGCGAAGGGCATTGCCAGCGGCGGGGCCGCCCTTGCGCTCATGGGCTTGGATGACAACAAGGACAAGCAGGAGCGCGTGGCAAAAATCATGGTGCTTGTGGCGGACGGGATTCAAGTGGCCGCGCAGTCGGAGGATGTCACCCCCGCCTCGTTGAAAGCGGCCATCGAGAAAGCGCTGTGCAACGAGTCGCCCGCCCTGGTGACATCGGCCAACAACATGGTGGACGGCATCCTCGCGTTTTACGCTCAGCTCTACGCCACGGCCACTCAAAGCGACTGACGCGCCGGCGCGGTTCTCTTTTCAACACCAGCAGAACTTATCACCACAGGAAAAACATATGAAACTCAATATCAACGGACAATCTCACGAGATAAAGTTCACCCCGGCGACTACCCGCCGGATGAAGCAACTGGGCTGGGAAGTCGAGGACTTGCCGGAAAAGCTTTCGGCCAAGCTCCCGCTCCTCGAGCGTTTTAGCAACCTGATTGAAATTATCTGGTGCATGCTGCCCGCCGAGGTTATCGCGCAGTACCCGCAGCCGGATGACCGCTTCGCGGAGGCGTTGGACATGGCCTTGTTCAGCAACGCGACAGCCCACGCGATCGGCGCGGAATTCGACGCCGCGATCACTCAGATGCCGCAGGAATAGCCATGCCCCAGCAGACAAGCAACTACCTGCTGCGCATTCTCTCTTCGCTGGACGCGAAGGGCATAGAGGACGCGTCCCAATTACTGGACGCGCTCAGCGCGCAGGCGGGTGCTTTGGGGTATGCCATGCGGGGGGGGTTAAAAGTCCCGCTGGATCCCGCTGCGGCGAAAGCGGCCGAGGAAGCGGCCGCCGCCAAGCAAAAGGAGGCGGAGGCTATCAAAGCGGCGGAAGAGGCGAAACGGAAAGAGACGGAAGCGACGAAAGCCGCTGAAAAAGCCGCGCGCGAAGCGGAGGCGGCCCAGCAGGCGGAAATTGCCGCGCTGGAAGCCGAACTGGACGCGGAAGGCCGCGCCATTGCCTCGAAGGACGCGCTTATCCGCAAGGTGCGCGAATATGATGAGCGCCTCGCCGGCGAACATGCCGCCGCCATGAAAAAGGCGCAAGAGGCATCGAAGAAGCTCTCAGACGGGATGGTGGAGGCGGGGAAGAAGCTGTCGCTCTTTGTCACTACCCCGATCATGACATTCGGGGCTCTGGCACTGAAGGGGGCGGCGGAGGCGGAGGACGCGGAGGCGCAACTGCGCGCGGCCCTGATGGGCCATACCGACGCCCTAGAGAAGGACATGCAGACTATCGGGGCGCATGCGGACGCGCTGCAGGAGTCCATTGGGTTGTCGGGGGAAATGGGGCGACAGATGGCGGCTACGGCCATCACGATGGGCGCGCCCGCCGACAGCATGAAGGAGATTTTAGAGGGCGCAGTCGGCCTCAATAAAGTTTTTGGATTGGATATGCCTTCGGCCGTCAAGGCGTCCACGGCGGCCTTCCAGGGCAACACCGTGGCCCTATCGCGCTACCTCCCGGCCGTCGGCGACGCGGAAACGGAGACCGAGAAGCTCACAATCGCGCAAAACGCGATGCGCAGCGGCTTTGCTCAGACGCTCGCTACGTCGGACAATTTGTCCGGCAAGGCGAAGCGGCTCAAAGAAGTGTTTTCTGACGTCGGGGAAGAGTTTGGCAAGGTGCTGATGCCGCTGGCCAAGGGGCTTGCGGATGTGCTTTTGGGACTGGGGAAACATCTCGCTGGTTTGAGCAACGGCTGGAAGGCGTTGATTACCGTCCTCGCGGCCGTTGCCGCCAGTATTGGGCCGATGGTTATATTGTTGGGCAAGTTGGTGTCGGCATTAAGAATGGTATCCGTGGCTATGAGATGGGTTTCGGCACAGGCGATAGGGTTACGCGCGGCATTGATTTCAACGGGCGTCGGCGCATTGGTCGTGTTGTTGGGCACGCTGGCGGCTTCTCTTAGCGCAATGGGAAGCGAAACGGCCGATACCACAGGGAAAGTAAATAACGCGAAAACGGCAGTTGCAGCCTTTAGACAGGAACTTGAGAAAATCGGCGCGGGAGATTCCGCTACCGCGCTTGAGCGCCTCAAGAAAAAGGCCGCGGAGGTGGAGAAAGAATTTGAGACAGCAGCAGCCCGTGTTGTAGTCGCACAAAAACAGTTGGCCAATACAAGCGCATACGCGAAGGGAAAAGGTATTGGTGGAACTGTAAAAAAAGAACTCGATAATGCGACCGCTGCTGCCATTTTAGCGGAAGATAAAATGAAGGCTGCGCAAGAGGCTGTCGCCTCAAAGAGCGCCGCTTTAGCCGCGATTGAAAAATCACGGCAGAAAGAATTAAAGTCCATTCTTGAAGAGCGCGCCAAGAAAGAGCGCGAAGCGTTACTGGAGAGAGGAACACTGCAAGAGCGCCAAAACGCTGTATTGGAGCGCATGGTTACGGTGGAGGGGCAACTCTCGACACTTCGGGCGACTGCTGGAAACGATGCCTCTACGGCTATAGAAAAACTGACGGCCGAAAAGAAAATTAACGATCTTCTCGAGGAGCAGATTAAATTGCGAACCTCGGCAAAGACACTGGAAGCCGAGCTACAGAAACAGCGCGACGCACAGAAAACACTGGAGCTGGAAACCGCCATCCTGCAAGCGCAGGCGGACGGCGACAGCGCGCGCACGGCCGCACTGCAGATGGAACTGGCCCTCCTGCAAAAGACGGCCAGCATTTCTTCCGCGCTCGGCATCACGCGCGCGGCGGCCGCCGTGTACGCCAACCAGCAGTTGGAGGCTGAAACGCGCATCGCGGACCGCAAGGTTGACCAGGCGAGGTTGGAGCTTTCGATTTTGCAGGCGCAGGCGGCCGGTGATGACGCCCGCGAAAAGTCGCTCCAGCGGCAACTCGACATTGAAAAGGCGCGCGATGCGTATATCGCCGCTGGCGTTACCTCGAACGATGAGGCCCTCAAGCTCGCCACGCAGCAGGTGGACGCGAACAGGGATCTTACCGATCGCACCAAGCGCGGCAACCTCGACGAGCAGCGCGCGCGGGCCGAGGTCGCGGCAATGCGCGCGGCGGGGAAAAAGGACGAAGCCGACGAAGTGGAATTGCGCTTGGACGCCGTAAAAGCATCCCAAGAATATGGAATATCCCTACAGGAGGCATACGAATCCTTGAAGGCCATAAAGGGCCTCGAGGGTAAGGGCGGGCAGGAACATGGCAAGCGCGGCAAATCTGTTGCGTCGGTGGAGCGTGAGCAACAGAAGATCGAAAAGAAGGTCAACTCAAAGAATTGGGACACGGTCGAATCGGGGAAGAAATCAGCTGCGCAATTTGAAAAGCGGTACGGTTTTAAGTATACGGAAAGCGCGCGCGACAACTACAAGGGGGACATCAAAGGCTGGAAAGACAAGCCCGAGGCCGGAGCGCCCAGCGCGCGCAAAATTTGGGAGGAGGCACAAAAAAAGGGAAAACCGGGGGCGGTTGCTCCAACAGCACCCACGCTGACACCGGGTGCGCCTGTGAAGGGCACACCGGGTTCAAATCCGACAGCAACTCCTGCCGTGCCCGGAGCTCCTGTGGCCGGGTCTCCGGGGGCTATTGCCCCTGCAACTCCTGCAATGCCCGGCGCTGCTGTGCCCGGCGCGCCCGGAGCGCTCACGCCACAGCAACAGGCGCGGGGCGGGATGTTACCAGCGGCGACGCCGCCGGCAACCGCGCAGCCGTCAGGCGATAAGGGAGGTGGCAAGAAAGGCGGAGACGGCGGCGTGGGCAAAGCAGCCGAAGAAGTTGCGGGTGCCTTTGACGGTGTCGGGGCGGCAATTACCGCCGCGCTCGGGACTTTGGCATCGCGCGTCTCGAATGTGGAGGCGGACATTAAAAATATAAAGGTCGACAAATGATAGTATCCCTAAAGATCGGCGCGGTGCAGCAGACGCTTGAGGAGTGGGACGCCAACGCGGCGTCCATTGCCTACAATTCGTTCGCGGCCGACGAGTTCACTTTTACGTTGTGTAGCGCGCCGGCCGTGACGCCGGCGGCGATGGATGTGGTGGAGGTGTACGTCGACGCAACCCGCATCTTTAAGGGCGTCCTGAAGCTGCTTCCTTCTCATACGGCCTCCACCGACTATTACAGCTATACTGCAGCAGGTCTGTGGTTCGGCCTTGAGCGGTTGCCATGGCGCTCGCCCTGGGTAGAAAAACGCAGCGTCAATGGCGCGCTTTGGAATATTTACCATCAAGAGGTCGCTCAAATTTTTGGGCTGTATCTCAACATGGGCAGCAATTCCACCAATTTTTTCGAAATCAAAAAGGTACATTCCCATCATAGCGTCGCCTTTGTGCTGGATGTGATCATGCGTCAAGCGATGCTGAAATTCATAGGATCCGCGCGGTGGGGTTTCACCGCGCCGCAAATCACTGCGTATTCGACCGATGTGTTGGATTGGGGCAGTAACCAGGAAAGGGCGGCCACTACCGGGACATTTCCAAAGGAAAGTATGGGGGACATAGCCCCGTGGGTGACCCCGCCTTATGAGGAGAAAGTTTTGGCGTCGGCGGGAGATTTGTTGGCTTCCTGCACCAAATGGATGCCCGATCTGGTCTCTTATTACAACTACGCGGCCGCCACGCCGATTTTGACCATCCTGCCGACGCGCACTGCGGCGCAGGAGGCGGTGACGATCGAGGATTACACCGACCTTAACCTCAACCAGCAGGATGAGGTGCGCGCTTCCGGGCTTATTTTGGAAAAGCTTATGGAGGTGCAACGGTCGACGGGTACCTATTGGGCGCAGTACAAGCGGGCCACTGAGTATTATCCCACAGGGACTACGCCTTCGCGCGACGATCCCCTTGTTTTAATTCTCTCCTACGATGTTGAGCGCGATGGAGATGACCCCGGTGATTTGACCGCCTTGGCCACAAGCGTATGGGAAGCCATGAACATTGAGAGCATGTCGGGGACACTGACCTTCCTAGAAGAGGACTACACCCGCCGATTCATCGCACGGAAATTAGCCCTTACCGTGGACACGCAAGCCGCCAAGACTGCCATCGTGCAGGCGGACGCGATTGATTTGATGACGGGGCTGCGCACACTGACCTTCGGAGCCTCTAAAAAGGCGTCCTCGTTGGATATAATCGACCAGTTCAGGTATCTCTTCAGCCAGGATTCCCAAAAGGTCAAATGGCCGGGTTTTTGATTATGCTCCCTGACGAACTTTTCCCCCACCGGCTCTTTCTCGTACCCACGCCCCCCAAAGCGGCAAAATTTCCCGATTCGCCAATTTCGACCTCTCCCGGGGGGCTACGCCCCGGTTTCACGACGGTTGCAAGCGGGATGCAAAAGGAGTGCGACGGCTTTGCGCGCGCCCGGAAAGAAGGCTTATTGGCCAAAGCAAAATGGGTGGACCATCTTGGCACCCTAGCGCGTTACAAATAGCCCGGAGGGGCCTTTGTGCCCCACGGCGCGCGGGTTACAATAGAAAACCACCCATCGGGACCTCTCCCCATGCCGTCCAGTCCCCGCCAGCGCGCCGTGGGGCGGCGCGGTTACAATAAAAACAGTGATCTACTGGACTTCGTACCCAAACTTGCGAGAATTGTACCCACTCTTCATTAGAAGCTTTCGGACTAGGGGGCCGGGCGGATGACGAGAGGCCTTTTTTATACCCGCGCATTTTCTCCGAAAATACGCGTTCCCGCGATGAAAAGCCGCCCAAGGCTGCGTACTGCGTCGGCCAAAAGGCGGGGCAGCACCGAGTGCAGCCCCGCCCTTTGTCTGTCCTTGTACTTCGCCTTGGGCGGCTTTTGATCGCGGGAGGAGCGGGCGGTGATTATGCCGCGCAAAAGCGCGGATTTGAAGAGTGCAGAGAAAACAAAAAGAGAAACTCTTTTTTCTCATCCTTCGGACTTGGCTGACTGGCGAAGCCAGCATTAACACCGCCCGAGCTTCCCGCGCGCAAAAGGCCTGTCAGGCGAGGAGCGCGGTAGGGCTGATAGCGGGGGGCGAGTAGCGAGCTATTTATAAGCGAGCGGAGCGGGCGGGTGCGATAGCACCCGGTGCGTAGCACTGTCGGCGTTCTAGCCGACACTCAACCCACGTACGTCCCCGCTATCTGACCGCCGCGCCCCGGAGCCGGGCAGACCTTTTCCGGGCGGGAGCGCCCATTTTCGGAGAAAACGTGCGGGTATAGTCCGAGGCCCCCCGTCATCCGCGATGCCGCCGCGTCGTGCGCCAGCGCCCGCCTATTCAGCGTCGTCTTCGTCGGGGATTCCGTATTTCTTCATCAGCTCCGGCGTCTGCCGCAGCTCGGCGATCAGCTCATCGACGCTGAAATCGGCCACCACGAAATCGCCGTCCACCAAGGTCGGGGTTTTCGACTGGCCGGAAATGTCTTCCATGTCGGCCATTTCTTTGGGATTGGCGAGCACGTCGCGCAAATCGACATCCACGCCGTGTTCGGCAAAAAACGCGCGCGCGGCGCGGCACCACGGGCAACCGGGCTTGATGTAGAGGATGGGCAGGTGTTTCATGGGGTGTTTTCTAGGTGATACCTTTTATATACAGCCGATTCTTGTTTTTTCAACCGCCGCGCCCGTCTTGACCGCTGAAAGTTTCCGTGCGACAAAACGCCCCTCCGCCAACCCCGTGCGCGCCGCGCGCGGGAGGTATCCGCTCTTGGAATGTTTGTGTGGGAGCGCTTGTGCGCGCGGTGAGCGCCTTTGACGCGTGATTTTCGCCTGAACGGGCCCTTGCGGGCTTGACTTCGCCCGTCCGCGCGCAACATTAGAATGTGTGCGCCGTTGTTTGAATTTTAAGTTTCACCCCCGTTTTGTACTATGAGCATGGACGCCTATATTATTTTCCCCAACACTCCGCTGGCCAAGCGCGTGTCGCTGGAAACGTTGCGACAGCTTCAAGCGCAGGGACAAATTCAAAATGACACCCCCTGCATCCATGTGGGCGACCCCACCTTGTTGACCGTGCAGGATCTCCTGCGCGCGCACAGCGCCCGGGCGACGTGGGAGGCCGTGCATCGCGGCGACGACGGCGGCGCGCCCGACCCCGCTCCGATTCACCTGCGGCCCGATCCCAGCGGGATCACGGAGGAGGAGCGCTATTACCTTTTGTCGAACGCCTTGGTCTCGCCGCGCGATTTGCCGCACCTAGACCGCAGCAGCGCCCTGCGCCTGATCGGCGGCCACAGCCGCCGCCAGAAGATGAAGCGCGTGTATTTTTGCATCACTGTCGCGGCCGTGCTGGCGGTGGCGGGCGGGGCTGCCCTGTGGATGTTGACGGCGAAAGCCGCCGCCAACGAGCCCGCCGCCAACGAGGCCGACGCCACGACCATTGCCGCCGCCACCAAGGCCGCCAAGGCTGACAAGGCCCCCGCCCTTTCGCCCGAAGAGGCCCGCAAGCAGCGCCTCGCCGAAAAAATGGCCGCCCGCGAGGCCGCCGCCAAGAAGAACGCCGAGACGATGAAGCTGCGCATGGCCGCCGACAGGGCCGCCGCCGACAGGGCCACTGCCGAAGCCAACGCCGCCGAGGTGATCAGAAACCGGGAATCCGACGCCTTGGCCGAGGCCCAGCGGCTAGAGCGCGAAGCCAATATGACCGAAGCGGAGCGCCGTGCCGCCGCGTTGGAGCGCGAGAGCAGGCGAGAAATGGCCGTCGCCAGCTGGATAGACGAAAAGCTTTCGAAAACCCCGGGGTTGCGCAACCAAATCGGCGTTTTGTTCGACATTTCCAAAGGCTCTTTTTCATCGACCAATTATCTGTGCAGCGGCGTAGTGGCCGAATGGAACGGCAAGCGCTATTTCTTCTGCCCCATCAGCGCGCTGCTCACCTGCGCCGAGCCGGAAGCCCAGTTGGTCAGCGGCGAGACGCTGAAACTGCGCACCTTGCCGCTAGTGGTGTTTGGCATGCTCGACGTGGTGGGCGTTTGTCTGGGCGACGCCGCCCCCGTCACCGACGCGGAAAAGACGGCGCTGGCCAGCTCAAATCTCGACACCGCCATGGGCGAGCAATTTAAGCGCCTCGTCGTGAAGCCCGTCGATTTGGGCGACACGTCCAACGGCTATGCCGTGGGCATCAGCCGTCTTGCGCCCGGACAAATCAGCGTGCGCACCGCCACCGCCGAATTGGGCGGCGACGGTTATTGGCAGTTGAGCAGCAATGCGACCGACGAACTCAGCGGCTTTATTTTGATCGACGCTCGGCGCGGCAGTTTCATGGGGGTGATTGCGCCCTCCGGCAGCGCGGTGCGCGGCACGCCCAAGTATCTGGCCTTCAACATCGGCAATATTTCCGACCCCAATCTCATCGCGTGGGAAACCCTGCTGTCCGAACTGAAGTCGCTCGCCCAGATCAAAGAGCGCACCCTTTCCTTCAAGGCGCTGGCCGACAACGAACTGAGCCAGCCCTTGCCCGACGCGCGCATGCAAAGCCTCGTGTGGAGCATGTCCAACAAGGTGAAAACCGCGCTCGCCAAGCAGACGCCCTCGCTGCGCGACACCACGCGCATCCGCGAGATTTTCTTCGGCGATTTGGCCCGCCTGAACACCGAGGACATCCAACCGCAAAAATTCACCGTCCCCGTCCTGCAGTCCGCCGTCATCAAACAAAAAGAATTGCGCCTCAAATACATTGAGGAAGCCAAAAAGCAGCTCAAGGACGAGGCCTTTTTGAAGGTGAATTAGGTTAGGTCGTATCTTCAAATTCCTCAGGTCGTCCGCTCGACCGGATTTTGGGTGTCGGCTGGAACGCCGACAGTGCGGCGCACCGGATGCTGCGCATCCGCCCATTCCGCGCGCTTGGAGTTGCGCGCTTCAGGCCATTTTTTGGTGTCCTCGCCTCGCCGATGCGCTGCATCGCCTCGGCTCGAAGCCCCAAAAAATAACTCAAAATCGGCCTTCGCGGACTCGTTCCGGAATGGAAAGACACCCCCTGGCGTTCCTTTGCGGGCCGCGCAGGCAGCGCGCACAAAAAAATCCGTCCGTTTATGCGGGCGGATTTTTTTGTGTGCGCCGTCGCGGCGGCGGGAGTTATTGCACGGCGATCGTTTCGGGCAGATGGCCGTATTTTACGGCGTAGGCGTGGCGCAGGGGTTCGGCGTCGGCGGGGTCGAACGCGCTTGCGACAAAGGCCATCACCGCGCCGCCCCAGCCGCCGCCCATCATGCGCGCCCCGTACACGTGGGGGAGCTTTTGCAGGCCGTCGGCCAGAAAGTCGAGTTCGGGCACGCTGTTTTCAAAGAGGTCGCGCGAGGAGGCGTGCGAGGCGTTCATCAGGCGGCCCACTTCGGCGAGGTCGCCCGCTTCCAAGGCCGCGCGGGCGGCGCGCACGCGGGCGTTTTCTTCCGCGATGTGCAAGGCGCGCTTGAAGGGCAGGGGCCCGAGCGCCGCCTCCTGCGCGCGCACTTGCGCGGCGGTGGCGTGCGCCAGGCATTTTAGGGCCGGGTCGGCGGCCTTGAGCACCGCGAAGGCGCGCGTGCATTCGCCGTGGCGCGTGGCGTATTGCGAATCGACCAGCGCGTGCTTGACGCCGCTTTTGATCAGGAAAAATCCGGACGTCTGCGGCAGGGGCAGGGTTTTGAATTCCAGCTTCAGGCAGTCGATCCACACCAGCGAATGGGGCCAGCCGAACGCCGACACCCCTTGGTCGAGAATGCCGCAGGGCATGCCCACAAATTCGTTTTCGGCCATCTTGCCGATGAGCGCCAACTGCTTGGTGTCGGGCGAAAACCCGAAGAGCGCGCACAAGGTCTTGAGGGCGGAAAGCTCAAGCGCCGCGCTCGAACTCATGCCCGCGCCCTGCGGAATGTCGCCGGCAATCGCCATCGAAAACCCGCACGGCAGGCAGTGCCCGAATTTGCGCAGGCTGTCCACCACGCCCAAGATGTAATTGGCCCAACTGTCCGCGCCGCTTTGGCGGCCAAAGTCCTTGAAGGCCACTTCCACGCGCGCGTGCGGGGTGAGCGAAAGCAGGGCGATTTTCCCGTCGTCGCGCCGCGCGGCGCAACTGTACGTGCCCAGCGTCACCGCCGCGCCCATCACTTCGCCCCCGTTGTAATCGACATGGTTGCCGATAAATTCGAGCCGCCCGGACGAAAAGCCCGAGGCCTCCGGCGTTTTGCCAAACGTTTTTTCAAATGCGTCTGCGCACAGACGTTGCGTGGAGTTCATGAAGGGGAATGCCGTGAAGGGGATGCGGAAGGAAGGTAGATGAAACGCGCGTCGCCCGCCCCGCGCAGGGCTTTTCACACCCCCGCAAAATGCGACAACGCCATTCGGCTATTTTTAAAGAATCGCGCCCCCGGAGTAAAGGGGCAAATGCCCGCCCGCGTCCGCCCGGGTGAAAGAAACGCCCAGCGCCCACAAGAACGCCCGCGCGCGTGCTAACTGGATTTCGCAAGAAAGAGTTTTTGCCTCAAAACCACGCAATCCGACGACGCCCGCATCCTTTAAGCGCGTTTTAATCGGATGGGGTACGGGAATTATTTGATTTCGATACCAAGCTCGGCAGCTTTTGTCCAAAGAAAGTTTGTGAACGCGGAACAAGCAATCAGCATGAATCTGGCATCTGCGTAAGATGGTTCCGTGCTGTTCTCAGTTAATGAATGCCTAATGCCTCCTTCATCACTGCTATACCCGTAGAGTGATAGAAATGCTTTTTCAAATGCAGGATGAATCGCTGCTTTGGTCTTAATTTGTTTGATGCAATCCCCCATTGTTGCCTTGGGCATTCCAGTGAAAGTCCGGCAAGCAGCTTCAACTGCCAAAATAGATTCTTTTATGGAATTGCGAAGGTCTGGATTTTTCCTATCGGCAAGATGCGCAAGTGCTTGATTTATATGCGCCGAAACTGCTTTTGTGCCTTTGGCTAGTGTCGTTTCTATCTCTCTAACTTCCTCTTCACTGGAAATATCAGTGATTTCAAGTCCGACAACCCTATAGGCAGATCTTTCCGATTCTAAGACTGAATTAAGAGATGCTTTTAATTTGCCACTCCATTCTGTAAGGCAGTTTTGCAAAATAAATTCTGTTATGTCGTAGACCTCATTCCATGCACATGTGAGAAAATAATCCTTTATTTTTTCATAAGAACTGTCGGTATATCCATACTTAAAGCTACTTGGCATTGAGTCTAGTGTTTCCTTGAAATAATTATGCCATAGAAGTTTGCATAAACTTGTAATATAATTACACCTTTCCGGATTTTCTGTTCTATAATTATCCCATATACACAATTTAATTATATTCCATAGACGGTTTCGCAACGCATCATCCATTGATTCACGTTGTATTTCTTTTTGCAAGGGATGAAGTCCTTTTCTTTGTGAGAATGATGGCGGCATAGTAATATATTATTTTTCGTTTTTTATAAAATGGTGTTGGAATTTGACTTTATTTCAATGAATCCCATCCTTTGAAAATTTTTGCAACTAATTTTATGAGTTAAAGCTATAATGATAAACGCTTTGGTTTAAGTTCATCGGCGCAAATGTTTTGTCTTTGGCGGAAAGCAGGGGCTTAAAATGGTGGAGTGCTTAGGATTACTTGGCGCCATTTGTCCGCTTGGCCGTCTTGCCCGAAGGGGCAAGCGTCCCTCGCCGAAACCGTGCGTGTTCGAGTTGCATCCTCCGGTGAGACGCTTGCGCCTGCGGTGTCACGCCCATCCCAAGCCGACGCAAAAAAGCCCCGTTTCCTTGCGAAAACGGGGCTTTAAAATGGCGGGATGGACGGGACTCGAACCCGCGACCTCCTGCGTGACAGGCAGGCGTTCTAACCAACTGAACTACCACCCCTTGAAACTAAAGGTTTAACGCTAGATACCTTCGCGCCGAGTGTCAAGCCGTCAAAGCGCGTTTGTTTAATTTTTGTCGCCAAAGGGGCGCATTTTTCGGCACAATGGGCGCGAACGTTTTTTATTTTTTCCGCATGAGCCATTCCGTACCCACGATCGAAGAAGCCCCCGAAAACGTCCAGCGCATGGTGCGCTGGTACGAACGCGTGCTGATTAAACTGATTGCATGGTCTATGCGGGCGTGGTTCTCCACCTTGCGCCTGAACGTGACGGAGCGCTTTCGCGAAATGGCCCTCGACACCACGCGCAGCAACGTCTTTTTGTTTTGGCATAACCGGCTGTTCATGGGGTCTTTGCTGTACAATGAAATGCGCCGCACGCGGCCCGTGTACGCCATTGTCAGCGCCAGCAAGGACGGGGCCTTCGCCACCGCGCTGGCCGCCGAATTGGGCGTGCGCGCCGTGCGCGGCTCGTCCAACCGCCGGGCCCTGCAGTCGCTGCGCGAAATGCTCGAGGTGCTCAAAAACGACTGCGACGTGGCCATCACCCCCGACGGCCCGCGCGGCCCCCTGTACTCGATGAGCGCTTCCGCCGCCTTGCTGCTGCGGCACACGCACGCGCGCATTGTCATTATGGCGTGCACCCCCCACCGCGCGTGGCGGCTGAAAAGTTGGGACGGGTTTTATTTGCCCAAGCCCTTTTCCCGCGTCGATATCGACAGCGAGATTTTGGAAGACTCTCTGATCGGCGACAGCGTCAGCGACTACGAATTCCGCGACTTGATTAAACAGCGCTACGACGCGCTGACGGTGGACCACGTGCCGCATCCGTGTCCGGCGGCGACGGCCAAGCGCGGCGCGCGCCCCCCGCGGTAGGCTGGCGCACGGACTTCTTGAGGGTATCGCGGATGGCGGGGGGCCTCGGTGAGCACCCGCACGTTTTCTCCGAAAACGCGCGTTCCCGCGCGGAAAAGGCCTGTGAGGCTCCGGGGCGCGGCGGTCAGATAGCGGGGACGTACGTGGGTACGCCCCCCGCTATCAGCCCTACCGCGCTCCTCGCCTGACAGGCCTTTTGCGCGCGGGCAGGGCGGGCGGTGATGATGCCGCGCAAGCGCGCGGATTTGAAGTGTGCGGGGAAAGGAAAGATGCGTTTATTTCGCTGCGGACTTGGCTGACGGGCGAAGCCAGCATTATCTCGGGCGGGTGTCTGCGGGGGCCTTTTCGGTCAACGGTTTTTTTGCGCGCGGGGCGGCGGCGCGTCGCTAGTGGGGGGCTTGTGCGCGCGCTTGACGCTGCGGGGGCATGGGCGGACAATAGGAGGATTATGGCAACCGCAACGGCAACTTACCTCGGCGGCTTGCGGGTGGAATGCACCCACCTGCAAAGCGGCACCAAGATTATCACCGACGCCCCCGTGGACAACCACGGCAAGGGCGAGGCGTTTTCCCCCACGGACTTGTGCGCCACGGCGGTGGCGGCCTGCGGGGCCACGATCATGGGCATTTACGCCGAGCGCGAGGGCATCGACCTGACGGGCATGCGCATGGACATCACCAAAAAGATGAACGCCGACCCCCGCCGCATCGGGGAAGTGGACGTCGTGTTTCACATGCCGCCGCGCCCCTTCACCGACCGCCAAAAGGCGAACCTCGAGCGCGCCATCCACAGCTGCCCCGTCTTCCTCAGCCTGCACCCCGACATCCGCAAGAACGTCTCTTACGTCTGGGAAAAATAGCGGCGAACGCGCGGCGGCGGTAAGGGACTTGAACCCTTGCGTTTGCGCGTGTGGCATGTCGGAAGCTGAAAAATAAAAACCCCCCGATCGCGCTTGGATGCACGCGAGCGGGGGGTATGCCTTGCATTATTTCCTGACGAGAAAATCGGGGCTACTTTTCCAATTCGTATTCGAGTGAATTGACGGTTTTTAGCGCGTCGCGGCACCATTGGGGGGCCGCCGTGCGGGCTTGGGGCCAGTCGGGGCGGGCCATCAGGCGGGCGGCGTTGTTGTGGCGGGGCCAGATGCAGCCGGAGAGGGCTAGGCAGGCGCACAGGCCGAGCAATGCGGTTTTCATGGGGCGGGGGTGTCCTGCGGCGTGGGAGTCGTTGCGTCGGGGGAGGCTTGCGTCGTGGCCGCCGACCCCGTCGCCGCCGCGCTTGTCGCCGTGGATGCCGCGTCCGTCGATGCGCCTGGCGTCGGGGCGTCGATGGCCGTGTCCACGGCGGCGTCTTTGGCGGCTTTGCGGGCCGCCGCCGTGGCTGCGCGGCCCTGCGCGAGCAGATTCAGCGCGGCGGCAAAAATGCCCTCGAGCGCGGGAATCGCTTTCAGCAGGGCCAGCGCAATGGTCACGGCCACGCTCATTGGGCGTCCTCGGCGGAGGCGGACGAAGACGACTTGCCGGAGGACAGCGTGCCGACGCCAAACGCGCCCAAAACGGCGGCCACGGCGTCGAGCGCCTGCACGATGCCGGCGCTCAGGTCGAGCGTGCCGCCGAAGAAGTTGCCCACGGCGATCAGCAGGCCGCCCACGGCGAGGCTGACGACGCTGGCGGTTTTCTTCCACGATGCGGCGGAGGTTGACGAGGTTGTGTTTTCAGTTGCGGACATGGTGTTTCCTTTGGTTTTTTGCGGTTGCGAGTGTAGTAAAAAAATGGATACACATTAGTCGTTCAAGGAGGCGGCCTTTTTGAAGGTAGGCCACGTGAACCAGTCGGCCCCCACCTTGTCGAGGTCGCGCCAGTCCTTGGCCACGGAGGAGGCTCCGGAGAGCAGCGTGCCGCCCACGGTCAAAAAGCCCTGGTTGCGCGCGTTGTCGGCCTGCGCGTTGAGCAGGTTGGCCTCGTCGTGCGCGGCGCGTTCGGCGCTTTGGGCGTTGTAGGCGACGTTCTGGTTGTCGAATTCCATCTGGTAGGCCGCCTCGGCCTGCGCGCCGAGGGCGGAGCCGGTGTTTTCCACGTTGGCGGCGGCGAACTGCGCGCGGTATTTGGACAGCTCGCGCTTGTTCGCCGCGCGGCGCACGGCCAGTTGGGCCTGCGCGTCGGCGCGGGTGGCGGCGGCGTTTTCCTCGGCCACCTGCGCGTTGTAGCGGAAGGTTTCTTCGTTGGCCTTGGCCTGTTGGGCGGCGCCGAGCGTGCTGATGCCCGCGCCGACGCCGGTGAGTAGAAGTGCGGTGAGTCCCATAGTCAGTCGGTTCGTTTGAGGAGTTGCTGGAGGTTGGAGTGGTTGGTGAAAAATCCCTGTCGGCGCAGCCGCCCGGCCAGTCCGCCGCGCGCCAGCGCCATCACCCAGCCGTAGCCGAAGCGTCCGGCCTGCGCGCACAAAAATTCGGCGAGGGCGTCCACCGCGGCGGCGGCGGCGCGCGGGGGCAGGCCCGGGGCGGTGGTCGTCCACGCCAGGAGGGCCATGCCGGTGGAGTTGTCCATGTAGAGCCACGCCATGCCCACGGGCGCGCCCTGCGGTTCGAGCGCCACGGCCCCGATTTTGGGGAGGGCTTCCGGCGGCGGGGCGTACAGCCCGCGCGCCTTGCACCAGCCGCGCAGGTGCGCGTGGTCTTCGCTGCGGTACAGCCGCAGGGCGGGGCGCGCGGCTAGGCGTCGATTTCGATCATCAGGCATAACAGCGTCAGCGGTTCGGGTTCGTCCGAGCGCACCACAACGCCCTGCTCGCGGGCGGTGGAGGAGGCGAAGTTTTTGTGGATGACCCCGGTGAAGAGCGGGGCCGGGGCGTCGGTGGGGTCCGCGCTGTCGCGAAAGCTCACCGGGTCGAGCGCGCCGTCGCTGGTGCCCACTTTGCACGCGCCTGAGCGGTGGAGGCGCAACGACGTTCCCACGATGCGGCGAACCATGTTTTGCGTGCTGCCCGCCGGGCCCTGCCCGTTGATGCACAGCGTTTCCAATTCGGCGGTGTAGGGCAGGCCCGCGTGCACGTCGTAGGCGGGGCCCAGCAGGGAAATTTTCCCGTCTTGCACCGTGCGCGTGCCCTCGTAGCCGCCGTTGGCCACCACGGCCACCGTCAGGCCCTCCAAGTGTTCGAGCCCGCCCATTTGGGTGATGTCCACAAGCCCCTGATAGCTGACCGCGCTGTCGAGAAAATCGACTTCGCGCGCCGTTGCGCTGAGCGTGCCCTCGCTGAGGGTTGACAGCACGGTGTTCGTCAGTTTTTCCATGGATTCAAAGACGAGCCCCTCCACCGCGTCCGCAAAATCCGCCCACGCGCTCAGGCCGTTGGCGATGTAGAAAAAGCGGCACGACAAGCCCTCGACGGCGGCGGCGGCCTGCGCTTTTGTCGCGCCGTTTTCATGGCTGGGGGCGTCCGTCACCAAGATCATCAGGCGCAGGGCGTTTTCCGAATCGCTCCACGACAGATCCTGCGCGGCCTTGACGATGGCCCCGTAGGCGTCTTCTTCGGTGTCGCCCCCGCCCTCGGCCACGACGGTGTCGAGGAGGGCATTGAAGGGCGCAAAGGCGCCAAAATCCAGCACCTGCTTGGGCTCGTCGGCGTCCTTGAAGGTGAGCAGCGCGTAGGTGATTTTCCCCGGATAGACGGTTTCAAGTCCCTCGGCAATGGACACCATTTGGGTCTTCATCGCGTCGATGACGCCGCTCATGGAGCCCGTGTCGTCCAAGAGGAAGCACAGCTGCACGCTTGCAAAGTCGGTAAACGTGCGCTCGGTGCGCTCGCGAAACGTGTTTTCCAGAGAGTTCTCGTTTTGCATGCGCTCGATGTAGATGCGCTTGCCGGAGGGCAGCGTGCGCTCGACGGCGGCCCACAGTTCGTCGCCGACGCTGGAGGCGATGGTCTCGACGGAGCGGAACTTGCCCTGCGTTTCGTGGCGGCTCCACGCGCGCACGGCGTTGTCGTTGTCGTAAGTGAGCGAGGCTAGGCACCCGTCTTTGCGCACGCACCACAGCACGGCTTCGGGGTACTGCTGGAAGGCGGCGTCCACAACGCCCTCGCCCGTGATGTGCTCGGAGAGCAGGGTAATGTCCTCGGCGGCGTAGCCGTCTTTTTGCAGCGAGTACTTCAGCTCGCGCAGGCGGCGGTTTTCGCGCTGGGGAAAAATCACCACGTCGTTGACCACCTCGGCGGCGAGCGTGCCGCTGCCGTAGGTGGACTGCCGCACGATCTTCACGTTGGTGGGGGTGAGCGGGTCTTTGGTTTCGCTGGCGCTGATGCGCCATTCGCCGCCGGTGGTGCCCACCGCGATGTCTTCCAGCGCGGCAATCCAGCAGATGCTGTCGCGCGCCTCGCTGGCGAAGGCGTATGTGAGCGCGTCGGTGTCGAGCGTGCCCATTTCAAAATTTTCGTAGTCGTTCACCTGACTGGCCCAAATGGTCTGGGGCTCGTGGCGCGACCCGCCGAAGAACAGGCGGCGCTGGTAAAACGTGGCGGCCTTGGGAAACCCGCGCACGGCGCTCCACGCGCCCTCGTACCAGCGTTTGACTGCGGTATAGGCGAGGGGCTTTTGCAAAATTTCGACGACGGCGCTTCGGGCGTGCTCCACCTGCGTGACGCGCACGATGCCGCGCCGATAATACTCCGTGAGGTTCAGCTCCCAGCGGAACGTCTCGGTGACGGAAAACCCCTCGCTGGTGCGCACGCGCAGGTGGCAGGCGTCGTCCTCGTCGCCCGCCACGTCGATGTTGCGGTCGCTGCTGGAGGAATAGGCGCGGTAGCTCTCCCACGTGGCGTCGGCGTCGGAGCCCTTTTCCTCGCGGTCGTAAGAGCGCTCGATGTAGAGCACGCCGCTCCACGTGCCGGAAGTGCCCAAATTCCAGCTGCCGCGCACGGGCACGCCCGCCGAAGTGCCCACCCCGCCCACGGTGCTCACGTCGCTGCGGGCGTGTTCCAGCGCAAAGCACGCCCCCGCATGCCCCGACTGAAACAAGTCGGTGTCTGAAATGAGCCGGATCGCGTGCGTGGCGGAGTGCTCCTCCAAATGCAGCCAAATCTCCTCCTCGTTGCGCTCCAAAAAGGGCGGCTGCATGAAGTCGATTTGCGCAAAGCGCCAGTCGGTGTCGCCGTAGCGCGAGAGCTTGCACGGCGGATGGTTTTCGTGGGCCAGAAAAATCACGTCGAGGCTCTGCACCCATTGCAGCTCGAACACCTCAGCGGCGGTGTAGGGCGTGGCCACCTCGTAGGGAACGCGGCCGTCCTCGCCGGTGACGGTGACGGGCGCCTGATTTTTGAAAAAGCGGATGTAGCCCTCGCCGAATTCCAGCATGAACGTTTCGTTCATCGCGAACTGGAAGCGCACGAGGCGGCAGGGCTTGTCGTCGTACTTGGCGGGGGCCACATAGGCGAACCCGCGCCGCTTGCGCACCCCGCCGTAGGGGATGGGCACGAGGTTGGTGAGCGTCTTGCAGCCCGAGCCGTACTTGTCGTAGTCTTGCGCCCGTTGCAGATAGGGGGTGAATTCGCCCGCGTTGAACGAATTGATTTCGACGCTTATCGCCATGACGGGCCCTCCGCGTTGACGTGATGCCCGGCGCTTTTGGCCTCGATCCACAGGCTTTGGCGCGGGGGCAGGTGCTTTTTGTTCTCCATGGCGTCCACGGTGCGGGCCTCAATGGCGGCGCTGTCGGTGTACTCCTGGTAGAGCAGTTTGGACAGTTGCACGTTGGCCTTCACCGACACGGCCAATCGGCTGGCCAGCAGCACGGCCACGGCCTCGGCGCACAGTTGGTCGAGTTCGTGGGCGGCGGCCAGCCGGATGTACTCCAGCTCCACGCGCGCGGCGTCGGTGAGAATGCGGTCGCGCACGCGCCGCCACGGCTGAATGCCCGCGTTGACGCACACCACCCGCAGACAGTCGGCGGGCAGCTGGAACTGGTACGCAAAGCCAAAGAGCGGGGCCTCCTGCAAGAGGGCGAGCCGCGCCTGCGCCATCGCGCAGTTCCATTTGCCCGAGCGCAGCACTTGGGCCAGCACGCTGGGCAGCAGCAGTTTGCATTTGCGGGCCTCGACCGAGGCGTCGTCCAGCGACTGGATGACCGTCTCGCCGATGCGGGCGAGCGCCAGATTGCAGATGTCTACGGAGTTCATGCGGTATGAGATGGGCGCGCTTTTTTCGCGCGCGGGATGGATGAGGGAAAGGGGTTGCGGCAAAGGGGCGAGCGGTTCTCTCCCTTTGCCGCGCGGGCCGCCGTGGAATTTCGCGCTATGCCGGGCGCGAAATCCGCCGAGATTTTTTTCTCTTGGGCAGACCCGCCGCGCGCGCCCGTTTTCACGGACGCAGGCGAAGGCTTTTTTTCAAACGAGGCCGCGGCGATTAGCCTTCGGCGCTCGGGGATTCGTCGGCGGCGATGGACACCACCAGTTTTTCTTCGAGGCGGGCGGCCCCGACGGACTGGGCGGCGTACACTTGGGTGGCGTAGCTCTTGTCGGCGCGCTCGGTGATGCGGCCCTGGATGGGCGAACCCACGGAGAGCAGCAGGCCGTTTTGCACGTAGGCAAAGCAGGTGCGCACGTCGTTGGCGTCGAGCGCCAAGAGTTCGCTCTTGATGAACTCCATGCCCATGAAGTAGTTGACCGCGCCGTCCACGAGGGCCTTCACGCTCGCGTAGTCGGTGCTGGACACTTGCTGCACGTTGAGCAGGAGGTCGTCAATCTGCTGTTGCGAGACCGCGATGAACAGCTTCGAGCCCGCGGGATACTCGTTCTTGCCCAGGACGGACTTGGCCTTGATGAGCTTGGCCAGCGTCAGGCCGGTGTTCGTCCCCTCGCTGCCGAACTGCACGCCGATTTTCTGCGAATCGGGCAGGGCGACGGGGCCGACGGGCCCTTCCTCGGCCTCGGTGAGCAGGGCATAGGAAGTGCCGGTGGCGGCCTTGACGATTTCCTCGTCCTTGGCGCGGTTCATGGCGAAGACGGCGCTCTGCGCGTAGGCGCTCTTGGGGTCGGCCAGCAGGCGCACTTCGTCCTGCTTGTCGATGAGGTCGGCCCATTCGTAGTCCGTCAGGTAGACGGCGCGGCGGGCGTGCGCCGACTCCACGCGCGGGGTGTCCCCGTGGCGGGCGGTGCGCTTGACGGCCACGGTGGCCCCGAGCTGGTCGAAGAACTTGGTCTTGCCCTTCTGGGTTTCCTCGCGGACTTTGCCGGCGAAGCGGCTTTCGCTCTGCTGGGCGAGGTGCTGAATGTTCGCCTGATACTGTTCGGCGAAGGCTTTGGTGATTTCGGTGGACATGTGAGAATTCCTTAAGTGATGGTTGCGTGTGCGAAGGTTTTTTTTGCGGGCCCGAAGTGTCCGCCCGGCGAGGGGAAATGCGCGCCCGAAGGCGGCGCTTTTCCCCGGGGCCGCCCGCTGGCGCGCGCGGTGAAACGCGTTGCTGCGCAAGCGGACAGCCCCCCGGCGGGTTCTGCCCTTGGCCTTGATGGCGGGATGTGTCGATTCAGAGGCGGTTGTGCGATTGGAAAAGAACGTCCCTTTTTCGCGGCCCGGCGGCAGGCGAGGGGTTTCAGGCTTGCGTCGGCTTGGGCTTTCGCCCCCGCCGTGCGCACAGTTTTCTGTCCCGCGCTTGCGAGTCCCGACTGTACGCAAACGCCCGCCCCGCGCAAGGCGTAGCTAGTTGCCGCCGTTTCCCCGCCCGCGCCGTTTTGCCCCGCCCCGCGCCGCAAAGCGCAAGACACTTTTTAGGCGCATTTTTCGCGTTTCCACGGGCGTTTAAAAAGCCGCTTTTTCGCGCAGGCCGCTTCCGCGAGGGAAGCCCCCAATCCCCTCCGCCCGCGCCCGGGAGCGATTGCGCGCCAATGCCGCACACTTCCTTGCGCCGCCCGCGCGCCAATGCCGCCCCGCCGCGCGCACCCGCGCATCACGCGCCGCCCGCGCCCTTTCAATCAGAAGCCCGCCGCCGTGCGCGCCATTGTCATGCACGGTTAAGCGGGTCGCGTAGCGCGTGGGGGCGCAGCGCGCCCGTGCGCTGCATTGTCATACACCGTTGCGACCCGTTTTGCGGGAGCGCCTTTTCCGGTGTGCGCTGTATTGTCATACAGCCGCGCAACAAACGCGCGGGCGTTCCGCTGGTGCGCGCCATTGTCTCACCCTGCGCCGCCGCGCCGGGAAAACAAAGCCCCGTCCGGCACAAAGGCGCGGAGGGGGCTTTGCTATTTATGCGGACAAATGGAGATTACAGGTGGGGCGGCTAATCGCCGAGTTTGACGCGCAATTCGCCGAGATCGTTTAGGTTTTTGAGAAGTTCTTTGGCGGCGTACTCGTTTTGCGCGGCGGCTTTTTCCAGCATCGTTTTCATCTTATCGAAATCCTGCGGCACGCCTTTACCCTGATAGTAGAGCTTCGCCATCATCATCTGGGCTTGCGGATAACCGGCTTCGGCGGCTTTTTCCATGAGCTGTGCGCCCCGCTTTATGTCGAGGCGCACATACTGACCGTCGAGACAGGCCATCCCCACCGTATACTGCGCCTCGGGGAATCCGAGCTTGGCCGCGCGTTCCAAATAGGCGAAGGCGGTTTTGACGCCGCCCGGCTCGTCGCGCTGGCGCGCCAGATAGTACATGCCCGTGTAAAACACCGCGCGCGGGTAGGCGTCGGTTTCCGACGCTTGAAGCCACAATTCCAATCCTTTTTTTTCATCCATCCCCGGCAGCGCGTCGCCGCGCATGTACATTTGCCCGAGGGCCGTCTTCGCCTTGATGTTTCCTTTGTCTGCCGCCTTTTTCAGGTAATTAAAGGCTTTTTCCCGATTATAGGTGCGCTCTTGCAGATAGTAGCTTGTTCCCAAAAATCGTTGCGCCTCCGTGTCGTCATGCTTCGCCGCCGCATCCTCCAAAATCTTCACTCCGCGCGCCTCGTACGGCGTGCCTTGGCGGAAAAGCACGAAGTATTCCGCCACGGAAACTTTTTGTTCTCGGTCGCCCAACTCGTAGGCCTTTTCAAACCAGTCATTGGATTTATCCATGTCTTTTTCAACGCCGCGGCCCTTGGCATAGGCTAGACCCAAACTATAAGCGGCATGGTAAACGCCTTGCTCGGCGCTTTTCTCATAATAGATACATGCTTTCTTTGGATCTGATTCAGTTCCTATCCCGAGACTGTAAAAGTACCCAGATCGAGCGAGGCCCTCCTTATCCCCTCTTTTTGCGGATTTCTCATACCACAACAATGCGGTTGCCTCATTCTTTTTCACGATCAGGCCATCTTCGTAAACTTCTCCCAGTTTATAAAAGGCGAACGCATTGCCTTCATTCCCCGCCTTTTCTAATCTTGCAAGATAGCTTGTGGCGCTTTCATCCTTTTGCCGATTTAATACATCTTCGCCAAGTAGAATAGATGCTATCGCTAAAAACAAAACAGCTTGCAAAGAGAGAAGTTTCATGGGATTGGCGTGTGAACTTTCCTACACAAATCTTCCCAATTCGCTTCTTCTTTGCAAGCTGTTTTTAATTTATTGAGTTATTTTTTATTTTAGCGACGATTGGGGTCTGCGCCCTTTCCCCCGCCATCCTCCCCCGCATACCCCATCACCTTTGCAAGGCATTCCCGGTAGATGCGTTCAATTTCTTTGGGCGTGAGGGCGTTGGGATCCGTGGTTTTCACGCGGCTGTGGAAGTCCTCAAGGCCTTCGATGTAGGCTTTGACGCCGTGGGCGCGGACCTCGGGCGAGTCGGCCTTCAGGTAGGTGTCTTGCGCGAACTGTTCTGAATACTTGCGAAACCAAATAGTGTTTTCTAAGGCCGTGTCTCCTTTGTTTTTGGGGATATTGATGTTCCGCAAATAGTAATCCACATGTCCGGGTTTGACGCCGGAAAGCTTGAGCATCATGCGGATTTGCGCTTCGGTTTTGCGATAGGTCGGGTCGTCGTTGTCCATGGTGGTCAGCCGCCGGATGAGTTCCCCGCCGTCTTTAAAACTGTCAAATACGCCCATGTCGCCCTTTTCGGCGCGCGCTTTTTCTTCGGGCGTGAGGAAGTCGAAGGCCGAGGGGTCTTCTTTCCACAGCTCGCCGAAAAAGTCGCCGTAGCGCTCCTGTTCGAAGGCCTCGCGCTGGGGCTGGGTGATGTCCTTGTCGGCTACCGCCTTGTCCAGATACGCTTTCATTGTCTGTGACGAGACACCGTAACGGGACTCCATGATATTGCGGGCAAGGACTTGCTGATGGTTGGCGCGTTGTCGTTTGGTTGTGTCCAAAAGCGTTTCGCGTTCATCCTCCTTGAGCCCCGCCAGACGCTGGTCGTTTTCCCTCAGGGCCGTATAGAGCATACCCGGCGAGACGCTTTGCAACTGCTGGGCATGGTAGACGGACTGCGTGTGCGGGGCGTCGGCCAAGATGCGCGCCTTCTCCGCCTCGGAAATCGCGCCGATCGCAACGTAGTAATTCAGCTTTTCCTGTGCCGTCTTCATGTCGCCTTTTTGAATGAACGCAATGACGTCCTTTTCCACGCTGTAATGGATGCGCTTGTTTTCCGTTTGGCGCTCCAACAGGTTCAACTCGGGGGTGACTTTGGCGACATTCTGGTAGGTCTGGTCTTCAAGACTTTGGGCAAATCCTCCGCGGGCCTTTCCGCGGATGGCGGCGGTTCCGGACATCACGCGCTCGCGCGCCTCTTCCACAAATTTCCCGTCGAGCGTGCCTTCAAACGGCACGCCCGCCTTCTCGGCCTCCGCCTTTTTTTCCGCCATGAATGCGTCGATAATGCGTTTGCTCTCGCCGTTGAACTCCTCCTGAACCACCTGATTGATGGTTGTTTGCCGCTGAATGAGGATGTCTTTGAGTTGTGCGCTCACCGCGCCCACGCCTTGCGCGAGCGTTTGGTAGCCCTCTTTGTTGTCAAAGCCCTTGAAGGGCTGGGCGGCGGCGGTCTTGGGATAGGTGATGTCGGACAGTTTAAAGGTGATGGAAGGCATACGTGGCCTCGGTTTCTATAATGGGTGTTGGGTGTCTGCGTTTGGATTTGGAAAGAAGGAAAATCGCCGGAGCGCGCGCCCATGTGTAGCACACGGTAGCGCACGGTAGCACAATGAAGCGCACGCGCTCCGGCGGGTCCTTTAGCCCTGCGGGTGGGCGCGGGCGAAGAGGCGGGAGACTTCCTGCACGCGGGCCTCGTGGCGCGGGTCGCGGGCGTTCCAGTAGGGGTCGCTCTTGTCGGCCAAGATGGCGTCGATGCGGCCGCGCGAGTCGCCGCCGGCATGGGCGATGTCGTTGGCGGCGAAGGAATCCTCGCTCATCGCCAAGCCCACGCGGGCCAGCAGACGGATGACGGCGGGGTGGTCGCCCAAGCGCGGGTCGTTCACCACGTCTTCGCCGCCGAAGCGTTCGGCCACCGCGCGGGCGCGGGCCATGCTCTTGCCCAGTTCGGCCCCGCCGATTTCCGGGTCGGCGCGCAGCACTTCCATGGCCTCGTGCTGCGAGCGTTCGGTCTGGGCGTTCCACTGCGCGAGCTGTCCGCGTTCGTAGCCGTTGGCCCAGTCCACGAGCGCGCCGAATTGCTTTTGCGAGAGCCCGGCCTTGTGCGCGGCGCCCTTGAAGGCGTCGAGGCGGCCATCATCCCACGGGGCGTCCTCGGGCCAGTCCTGCGGTTTTTCGTAGGCGTAGGCGTCCGCCTTTTCGGGGCGGCCCAGGCGGTTGTAGAAGGCGTCCACCTGCTCGGGGGCGGCGTGCTCGTCCGGCGGCACGAGGCCCTTTTTGCCGATGAGGCTTTCCAAGTGCCGGTAGCTCTTGGCCAGCGCGGGCAGGCTCGTGAATTTCTCGCACAAGGCCGGGTCCTCGCTCCAGTGCTTGGCGGTGAAGTTGCCCTGCGCGTCCACGAGCGGGGCGGGCGCGGCGGCGGCGGGCGCGGGGGCGCTCGCGGCGGGGGCCGGAGCGGGCGTTTCGGGGGCGGAGGGGGTGGGTTCGTCGGGTGTTTCCATGTGGTTTTTGGCGTTAATTTTTTTGAATAACAGTTATGTTCGTGCGTTTCTGTGCGTTGCAACGGTCGGCATTTTCAAATGCGCGGCATTGCGCCGATATTTTACCGCTTGGCGGGCGCGCACTTTTTGGCTTCGAGGTCGTCGGCGAGCATGCGGTCGATGTGCAGCAGGGGCAGCTTCATGCCCTCGGCCAGCCACACCTCCTCGTTGCGCATGCCCGCGCGGGCGCTGGGTTTGCCGTAGCCGAACTGGGCGCGCAAATCCTCGCGCAGGCGTTGCCCGTCCTCGGTGGCGAAGACGCGGCGGTAGGCCCGCGCGGTTTCGCGCAGGCGCTCTAGGGCGGTGGGTTTGTCCATGGGCTATTCCTGCGCCTCCTGCGCCTGCTTGGCCTCGTCCACCACGGCGTCGGTCACGCGCTCGGGCAGTTTGCCGAAGGCCGCCGCGCCCTGCATCATCAGCCGGGCCTGTTGGGCTTGGGCCTGCGCCTGCGCGCGCGCTTGGCGGTCGGCCTGTACGTCCTTTTGCGGGCGCATCCAGCGCGTGGGCACGCTCAGGTTGCGGGCAAGCCCGCGCGCGGCGGTGTCGAAGTCGATGTTGTCAAACACCTGCGGGGCCAGCTGCGCGGCGGGCGCGAGGGTGTCCATCAACTGCAAAAACGCCCGCGTTTCGAGCGATTTGATCGCCATCGCGATTTTGGAGACGTAGTCGATTTTGTAGTCGAGGTGGATGGCCCGCCCGTAGCTGGCCATCTCCTTGGGCGGCTCGCCAAAGAGCCCGCGCCGCAGGCAAATGGCGAACACGCGGGTGAGCAGCGGGGAGAACAGCTCGGTGATCATCCGCGCGAAGGTGGGGGAAAACTGCACCAGCTTTTCGGCGGAGCGTTCGGCCACTTCGCGGGCGGTCATCTGCTTGTCGAGGCGGTTCATCATGTTGAACAAGTCGTTGAAGAACATGCGCTCGATTTGCCCGCGCTTTTGGGCGGCGCGGTCCTGCCCGATGTCGTAGCGGCCCTGCGTCTGCCATTCGCGCGGGCGCGATTCGGGCTGGGTGGCGTCGTAGTAGGTGATGCCGCCCGGGCGCAGGTCGATTTCAAAGGCCCCGTCAAAGGGCGCGAGCACGGGCGGGAAGGCGGCCTTTTCGCCGAGGGCGTCGAGGTCGTCCTCGATTTTGTTGAGCTGCTTGATCAGCGGCAGGGCCGACCACGCGGGCGAGTAGCCGTACTTGTCGGCCTTCGTCTTGAGAAAGCGCGAGACAAAGTAGGGCATTTCGTCGTAGCCCGCCTCGCGCACAAGGTGGCGATGGGCCACGTCCACCCAGTACGAGGCGTAGGGCTTGCCCCGGTTGTCGCGGCGGCGGGGCGAAAGCCCCTCGCGCGGCTCCACGGCGTGGATGAAGTCCCACGGGCGCGCGATCTGCGCCGGGTCGTTCGAGACCAGCGCCTTTTGCAGTTCCTCGTGCAGGGCGGCCGCGCCGAACTTTTGCGCGGCTTGGCGGGCCGTCCATTTGAATTCGCGGTACACGGTGTCCACCACGCCCTCGCAGTCCTCCTCAATGTAAAAAGTCCCCACGGGGATGTTTTTGAAGGTGAGGGTCGAGCGCCGGCCCTCCTGCAGGTAAATGCAGGCCGTGCCCATGGAGCCGCGGTCGAGAAAGTGCTCGTGGATTTCCAGATAGAAGTTCGAGCCCGCCAGCTCGTTGAACATCACTTGCGTGGCGTTTTCGAGCCATTGGGCCACGGCATCGGGCACCTTTTCGTCGCGGCTTTGGATTTTAAACCAAAACTCGTTGGCGGGGCACACGTAGGCGAGCTGGCCCGCCCCGAGCGTGTCGTTGGCGTGGATGGCCGTCACGTCCGACAGGCGGTCGGTGCGCACGGCCCCGGCGGACTGGTCGGCGGCGATGTCGGCCTTGCGCGGGCACACGTAGTCGGCGATTTCCTGCCACGTGGACTCGTACGAGGCGCGTTCGGTTTTCAGCGCGCCCAGGCGGTCGCACACGGCCTTGGCGCGGTCTTCGGGAGTGGATTTTTGCATGATGTTTTTAAGCGGCGGCGTTTATCCGCCGAGGAGGGTTTTTTTCTGCGTCTGCCCCGTGGAGGCGGGCGCGGCGCTTTCGCTCAGCAACGTCTGCTGCCGCGCGCGAAAACGCTTGGAGTAGTCGTCTTTTTGTTCCTGCGCCAGATCGGCCTGCGTGCGCACAATCGGCTTGGAGCGTTCCGGAATCTTCGGACTTTTAAACAATCCCATGGCGGAATCTTTCTTGGAGGCGGGGCAGATCATAAAAACGCAAGACGCCGTCGCCCCGACGCCACCCCGCAAGGGGCAGCGCAAACGGCATTGCGTTGAACAGTTGGAAAATGGCGCCCGGCCCGCAGAAGACGTGGATGTACCAGCAATCTGGGCTTTCGCAGGGCCCGCAGGCGTCGCAAATGACGCGGTACGGGTCGGCGCTGCGCACGGGCCGCGCCATCACAAAGGCGCGGTGCGTGCTGATGACGCACCCGTGCCGCAAATACCCCGCCAGGTCGCGGCGAAAGTCGGCCATGGAAAACCCCTTTTCGCGGTAATGGGCCCGGGCGGCGTCGATGGCAAAGGTCGTGTGCACGGCCAAAGGGCATACCCCAGCGCGCGCCCTCTGCGCAAGGCGCACCTAGTTGCCGCCCGCCCGTGCGCGGGGAAGTGGCAACTAGGTATCCGTTGTGCGCACGCGGGCGCGGTGCTTATATGCCTGCCGTCCGCGGGGCGAACCCTTCGCGCCGCGACATTCAAACCAACCCATATAAAAACAGAGGCAACCCATGCCCACTATCATCCTGAAAGCGCCCGATAATTGGGCCAAAACCGCCGCCAAAAAAAGCTTCGCAGGCTTTCAAAACAAGGAGGGCTACCAAGCCCTCGCGCAGGGCGTTTCCGACACCGGCGACCAACTGAAGGAAATTTTGGTCGAGCGCCAAACGCTGCTGAACAACATCGTCATGGAGGAATTCAAGGCGGAGGACAAAAAATTCCGCGAAAGCTACATCGCCGACAGAAACGCCGAACTGGCGGAAAAAGGCCTGCCCCCCATCACGAGCAACCTGCCGGAGGATGACGCGGAGCGATATAAAATGGCGCACGCGAATCATTTTTTGCCCTTGTATGGCAATCGGCTGAACGGCGGGGCGCAACGCAACTTCGACAGCCTGATCGCCCAGTCGGCGGCGGTAGGCGCGGTGGATGTGAAATACGCCGCCCGCCAAGTGGAAAACCTGCAGGTGGAAGACGACATCACGAAAAAGGTCGTCGTCTTGCTGCGGGAGAACAAAATCGAGGCGGCGAAGGCGCTGATGCAGCCCTATCTCGCCAAGAAGATCATCACGCAGGAGTATTTCGACCGAATGATCGCCTCCGCCCCGCGCGTCCAGCAGGAAGACGCGCTGTCGCGCCTGGCCAAGGCGTCGCCGGGCGATTTTTTACGCTTCACGGAAGACCCCGAAGGCTCCGCCTACGATCTCATGGACAAAACCGTCCTCGCCCGCATGCGCGCACAGGCGCAAGCGACGGTGGCGACTGAGCAGACAAAATTGGCGAACGATTGGTTCCGGATGCGCTCGCGCGCGGGCGGCAATCCGCCGGACTTGGACAGCGCCGTCAAACGCGGCATCATCAGCCAAACGCAAGCCGACGCCCTGCGCACCGGCGACAAGAAAACCTTCTTCTACGAATACTGGGTGCGCTCGGGCAAGCACGTGGAGATTTTCACAAAGCAGGAGCAGGCCCAACTGGCGGCGGGCGACCTCGCGCCGATGGGAAAACTCGCCGACGGCTCGGAGCTGTTTGCCCGCGTGGTCAATCTCGACCCCAATGACAAAAACCTCAAGCAGACCATCGCCCAAACGCGCATGTTGCTGGCGGCCTCGGATTTTTCACCCAGCGACGTGTCGCTCTTTGAAAACATCGCGGCGGACCGCCTGAAGGGCGATCCCCACCAAGGCACGAACACGCTGCACTTCGGGGAGGTCTCGCAGATGCTCGCGGACGAGACCGTCCGGGCGTCCACGTCGGAGAACGCCGCAAAAATGTCGCGCCGCTACCTCAACGGCATGAGCTTCCTCACGGACTTGGCGCGAAAAAACCCCTACATCAGCAAGGAGGAACTCGAAACCAAGCTCCGCGAATGGTTTAAGGGGAGCGAAGGTATCGAGAATAAGAAATCGGAAGGAAGAAAAGAGATTCCAGAAACTAATAATTAATTATAAAAATCACAAAAAACAGCTTGCAAAAGAAAAAGCGTTTTATGATGATTTGTGGAGAAACGTTCACCACGCATCGCCATGAAGCCTTTCTCCTTGCAAGCTGTTTTATTTTATCTAACTAGTGTTTGTGCGCTCGTCGCGGATTCTTTGGAACAAGGCAAAAACGAAGGCATTGTAGCATATATCGCGCGTTTACAAACGATTGGAGAATCCGGAAACGCCGAGGCATTTTTTGTGCTCGGCAAAATCTACGACGATGGAAAGTTAGTGCCAAAGAATCCGGAGACCTCATTTCAATGGTATGAAAAATCGGCGCAAGGTGATTATAGAAAGGGACTCTTCGCCGTCGCCTACGCTTATCACACAGGCAAGGGTGTTTCCAAAGATTATCAGCTTTCCCGCCCATTTTATTTGAAGGCCGCCGAAAAAGGCTCTGCATCAGCGGCGTATACACTGGGATTAATCTATGATGATGGCCTCGGCGTCGGAAAGAACGAGGAAGAAGCCAATAAATGGTTTGAAAAATCCTACCAACTTGGCGACTGGGATCAGAAGGTTTTTGTGGGCGAATATTACCTACTTTTTCGGAAAAACACTCCTTATGAAACACGAGGCTTCAAAATACTGGAAGACGCGGCCACAAACCACGACCACACGGAGGCGCAAGCTTCGCTGGGGACTATTTATTATCTGCTCGACCGAACCTACAACGCGGAGCGGGCGTTTTACTGGCTGCAAAAGGCGGCGGCCAAGGGACACACGGAAGCCGAATTTTATCTAGGGAAAATGTACATGCGGGGCGACGATCCGCCCGCCGTGGACGAAAAGAAGGGGATCGCCTTGTGGCAAAAAGCGGCGGCCAAGGATTATCCGCAAGCGCTGTTTGGGCTGGGGATGCACTATTTGCTGGGCAAGGGCGGGTTGCCGCAAAACACCGCCAAAGGTGTCGATTACCTGCAAAAAGCCGCCGATCTGGGAGATTGCGACGCGCAGGGCGTCTTGGGGGCGCTGTATTTGGGCAGCGATTATGTGGATGTTGACACCGCCAAGGGCGCGGCCCTGCTGGAGAAAGCGGCGGCGCAAGGCGACCTGTCCGCGCAAGTCCGGTTGGCGCAGCTTTACATTCAAGGCAAGGCCGTGCCGCAGGACTTTGACCGCGCGCTGAAACTTTTGAAATCTTCCGCTGATCGCGGCAACGCACAGGCGCAAGCGTTGGTAAGCGCATTGACGGAACTGGGCGAAGCCCGCAAGGCCCTCGGGCCCGACTTGGCCCAAGCGGTAAAAGAAGCCGCCGCCCGCGAGGCCGCGCAGAAGCAGACGGCACAAGCACCCGCTTCCGCGTCCGCCGCCGCGCCGTAGTTCATCCCTTTTTTGTCCGCATAAATAGCAAAGCCCCGTCCGCGCCTTTGTGCCGGACGGGGCTTTGTTTTCCGGGCGCGGCGGCGCAGGGTGAGACAATGGCGCGCAACACCGGAACGAGCGCGCGCGGGGCTTGCGGCGCGGCTGTATGACAATGCAGCGCACACCGGAACGAGCGGTTCCCGCAAAACGGGCCGCAGCGGTGTGTGACAATGCAGCGCACGGGCGCGATGCGTACCCCATGCGCTACGCGACCCGCTGAACCGTGTATGACAATGGCGCGCAAATCGCGTCCGCGCGCGCTGCGTTTGGGGCGGGGGAGGGGGGCGGTTGTCGGGCATAAGCGCGCCGCCCGCGCGGCGGGGGCCGCGCCTTCGGCCTTGCTTCGCCCCGTGCGGGGGCTGTATCGTGGGTCTTTGCGGATCCGGGCGTGCTTGCCTTTGCAAACACGTTTGCCCCGCGCCCGCTTCGGCGGGAAAAAAATCCTTCCGGGACGGCCCGGTTCCTTTATCCAAAAAATATAAAAAAATGGCCTGGTTCTTTTTGCTGCTGGCGGGCGCGCTGGAAATCGTGTGGGTGTATTTTATGAAGCGTGCGGACGGTTTTACCAAACTGTGGCCCTCGGTGGCCACCTTCACGGCCATGACGGTGGGCTTCGGCTTCCTCTCGCTGGCCGTGCGCACGCTGCCGCTGAGCACGGCTTACGCCGTCTGGACGGGGATAGGCGCGGTCGGGGCCTTTTTGGCCGGGGTGTTGCTGTTGGGCGAATCCGCCAGCCCCCTGCGCATTGTGGCCGCCGCGCTCATCATCTCGGGCATCGTGGTGATGAAGCTATCGGAAACCGCCGCGTAAAAAAGCGCCGGCCCCGCCGTCGGCGCGCCGCATTTGGGATTGGCGCACAGGCGCGTTGTGTTAAAAAAGGGGCATGCGCTTTTCGTTGGACAAGGCCACCGTCGCCGCCGCGCGGGCGTGGAATCCCCTTTCGGGGAACCGCCCGCCGGGCCGCTTGCCGCGCGCATCGGCGTCAGCCGCCGACGAAAGTTTTTTATTTTGCATCATCACCCCGGGGCTTGAAAAAATCCCGTTCGCGGGCGTTTTCAAAGGGCGCACGGCCTCCTGCCATCCCGACGAAATCATCCGCGCGATGCGCCGTGGCCGCCACATGCGCGCGCTGCGCCTTGTGGTGCGCTGGGGCAATCTGGCGCGCTGCCAACGGCAAATCTATCGACGGGGCCGGGCGGCCCTCGCCGACGCCTTGCGTCGCGCCGCCGCCCAGATGCGCGCCACCCGCCGCATCGAGGGCGCGTGGAAAATTTTCACCGAAGAACTCGGCTGGGGCGTCGCCACCAGCTCCAAATACCTGCATTTTCTGGCCCGCGCGCAGTTTCCGCGCGACAAAAACATCCCCGTGCCGCTCGACAACGCCGTGCTGCTCGCGCGATTGTGGCCCGATTTTGTCCGGCACGCCGCCGCCTGCGGACATCCGCGCCCGCCGCGCTGGAGGGGCGCATCTTGCGCCGCCTACGCCGCCTATCTGACGGCCATGCTCACGTGGGCCCGCGCCTGTGGCTGCACCGCCGCTCGCATGGAAGCCGCCGTGTTTGACGCGTACGCCTGAAGCCGGGCTTGCCGGGGCGCACAAAAAAACGGCGCTCCCGCCCGACGGGGGGCGAAAGCGCCGTTGCGTGTGCAAAACCGGCGTGGGAAGCCGCCGCCCTTTCCTGAAGCACCCCCCGGTGGGGCGCGTGCGCGCAAAACGGCGCGCGTCCCGCCGAATGCAGTCGGGAAAAGGCGGCGGGCAATATCACGCGGCCTTGCGCCGGGAACGGGGGCGGGCGGGCTTTGCCTTTGCCTTGGGCTTGGGCGTCGCGGCGGCCTTGCGCGGGGGCGGGGGGAATTTCACGCAGCCCTTGCGGGGCTTGCCGTCGGCGGCGGCCCGGGCGGCCTCGCGTTGGGCGGCGCGCGCGCGCCGCGCCTGTCGGGCGGCCTCGCGCTGGGCCTTTTCGCGCGCATCCTCGCGCTTCCAGCGGCGAAGGATGCGGTTAAAGGCGCGTTGCGTGTATTCCTCAAGCCCAAGATGGTCGTTCTTGGCCGCCGCGCGCAGCACGCGCAGCATCCGTTTGCCGGGGATAATGGGAATGGTTATTTTTTCTACGGTAATTGACATCGTTATGTGATACTGCGGGATGTCCTGAATGATTGCAACATTTTATTTCAGGAAATCTTTAAAAATCTTTTTTTGCGATTCATCGTATGTGATAAAAAATGCACGCCGCAAGGCCGCGCCGTCCGTCGCGCGCCGGGCGGGCTGCCGGGAGCGCCCTTTTTTCTGCCCCCCAAAAAAAGGCCGTGCGATTGCGCGCCGCAAGGCCGCAGGGGCGCGGGCGCGCAAATCCGCCATGGTTTTTATCCCGCCTGCGCGCAGGGCCGCCGCGACGGCGGGCGGTTCGTCATTTTTCCTCATGTGTGGGCGACGGATGCGAAAAAATACGTGTTTTTTACGGGCAATTCCGTTGACTTGCCTATCTGAAAAGGCCTTACTCTCAGGGAAGTTCCGCTCGCAAAAGTCCGCTTGTTCATTGAGGTCGGGGGTGTGTTTGAAAAATGGCAACCGTCGGCGGAGGGTACGTTTTTTGGGCCGCCGCGTGTGCCGCGCATCCCCGCCGTTTTGCGCCATTTCCACCAACTCCACCACATGCACACCAACCCGTTCCGGTTTTTCGCGTTTGTTTTCACCGCGTGCGCGCTGTCGGCCCTTGCGCACGCCGCCACGATCAGTTGGCCCGCCGACAGCGGCACCAACCCGCTGGCGACCGACCCGGTGTTTTCCGCCGCCCAGTCCTTTTTTTACGCGCCGCAGGCTTCGATGAACACGGTGAGCCTGACGGGGGCGACCATCGCGGGCGCGGTGTACGGCGGGGTGAGCGACTCCGATTACGCCTTCGGCAACACGGTGAACGTTTCCAACGCGTCCGCGTCCGCGGTGTACGGCGGGGCGTCCTCCATCGACGACAGCGCCCAGAACTTCGTGACGGTGACGGGCTCCACCATTTCCGGCAACGTGGTGGGCGGGTACTCGCGGCAGTCCGCCGCTTATGCCAACGTCGTCACCTTTTCGGGCGTGGCCGCAAACCTCTACGGCGGGCAGGGCGTTAGCGCCCCCGTCAGCTCCAACACGGTGACGCTGCTGGACGGCACGGTTTCCTCCGGCGTTTACGGCGGGGCCAGCGACACCGGCGAGGTTTTCAGCAACACGGTGCGCGTGCAAGGCGGCAGCGTTGGCGCCAACGTGTACGGGGGAAAAAGCAACCTTTCCACCGCCAGCCACAACACCGTGACGATGTCGGGCGGTTCGGTGGGCGGCTGGGTGTACGGCGGCTACGCCGGCAGCGGCTCGGCCTCGTCCAATCAGGTAATCCTTTCCAACGGCACGGTGTCGGGCTCGGTCTTCGGGGCCTACGCCGCGACCACCGTCATCGACAACTGGGTGACGATGTCGGGCGGGGTGGTCAGCTCCACGGCCACTTTCATCGGTCTGGTCGGCGGCTACGGCGAGCTTTCCGCCCAAAACAACCATGTGATCCTCTCCGGCGGCACCGTTTCCGGCGACGTCATCGGCGGCTATGCTTCCGGCGAGGCCTTTGGCAACACCGTGACGATGTCGGGCGGCTATGTCCGCGACGGCGTCTACGGCGGCTATGCGGGCATCGGGGACGCCCACGACAACATCGTGAACATCTCCGGCGGCACGGTGAGCGACGAAATTTACGGCGGCAGATCCGCAACGGGTTCGGTCTACGGCAACACGGTGACGGTGTCCAACCTCACCAACGCCGACCTCATCGGGGGCGGTTACAGCACCGATGGGGGCACGGTCTCGGGCAACACCGTGGCGATATCCACCACCAGCGTCGGGGTCTTGTTGGGCGGCGTCTCGGAAAATGCGGGTCGGGTGTTGAACAACACGGTCAGCGCTTTCCAATCCACGATTTCGGACATTGCGATGGGCGGCTACGCGGAGGACGCAGCCGCCGTCGGCAACGCGATCACCCTCGCGCGCAGCAACGTCGGCAGCACGTCGGTACCGATGGCCAGCTCTGTTTCCGCCAGCGCGATCGGCGGTTTGTCCATGAACGGGACGGTGTCCGGCAACACCCTGACCGCCTCGATGAGCGTCTTTGAAAGCTCGGTGTTCGGCGGCCTGGGCGCCCTGGGGGCCTCGGACAACGCCGTCACCTTCGTGGGCGGCAGCACCGCTGGCGACGTGTACGGCGGCTACGCGACCACGGGCACGGCGTCCGGCAACACGGTGTCGCTGGACGGGGGCCATGTGAATGGCGCGGTCGTGGGCGGTTTTGCCGAACAAGGCGGCGAGACTTCCAACAACCACGTGACGATTTCCGACTCCATCGTGAATCGGTTTGTGTCGGGCGGGGTCTCCTCCGGCGCCGAATCGGTGTCGGGCAACACGGTGGTGATGACCTCCGGCAGGGTTGATCAAGTCGTGTCGGGCGGCCAGTCGGCCACGGGCGTCGTCTCCGGCAACACCGTCACGGTGTCGGGCGGCTTGATCAGCGCGTATGTGATCGGCGGCTATTCGTCGGAGGGAACCATCTCCGGCAACGCGGTTCATTTCTCCGGCGGCCGCACCGCGGGCGTCATGGGCGGCTACAGCGCCACCTCCAGCATCCTCAACAACACGGTGGAGGTTTCCGGCGGCAGCATAAGCGGCATGGTGGTGGGCGGCTATTCGCAGTACGGCGCGGTGTCGGGCAATGTCGTGACGATTTCCGGCGGCACGGTGTTGGGGGGCGTGTACGGCGGCGTCGGGGACACGGCCGTCCACAACACCGTGAACATTTACCGCGCGGCCACGATCGACGACATCGCCTTGTACGGCGGCGTTTCGACCGGCGCGGGCGACGCCTTTACGGGCAACACGCTGAACCTCCACGGCACGGGCTTTACGGTGGCCGAGCTGGGGAGATTTGAATATTACAACTTTTACCTGCCCAACACCGTCGCCGACGGCGACACGGCCATCCGCGTCACGGGCTCGGCGGTCAGCCTGACCAACACCACGGTGAACGTGGGCGTCGAGGGCGGCTCCAGCGTGCTGCAAACGGGCGACACCATCGTGCTGATCGATTCGACCAGCGGCGTCACGGGCACGACCTTGAACACCACGGCCAGCGGCACGGGCATGCAGGGGGTGACGCTCACCTACAGCTTCGACCTCACGGTCTCCGGCACCCAACTGCTGGCCACCGTGCAAAGCAGCGGGCTCAACGAGGCGACGCAGGCGCTTTCCGAGGGTTTTATCGCGGGCACGGCGGTGCTCAACCAAGGGGGCGATCTCGTGGCGGGCCAAGTGCTGGGCAACGCCGTCTACGCCGCCCAAGTGGCCGACGCGCAGGCCGCGCAAAAGGAAAAGGAGCAATCCCCCGGCCGGCCGCTCTCCGAAAAGGGCAAGGGCGGCGACTGGGCGGTGTTTACCGGGATGGGCGGCGGCACGCTGCGCTACGACACGGGCTCGCACGTGGACATCGACGGCTTTTCGCTGGCCACGGGCTTGGCCAAGGGTGCGAATGTCCCGGCGGGCCGCCTGACCGTCGGCGTGTTCTTTGAATACGGCTACGGCTCTTATAATACCTTCAACTCCTTCGCCTCGAACCCCAACGTGCAGGGCAACGGCTCCAACAACTACTTGGGCGGCGGCCTCTTGGGCCGTCTCGACCTCAAGGGCAATCAGACGGGCAATTTCTACGGCGAGGCCTCTTTCCGCGCGGGCTCTTTGGCGAACAATTATGCGAGCGCCGACATCGGCGGGACGCCCGCTTCCTACGATTCCAACAGCCCGTACTTCGGTTTCCATCTGGGCTCGGGCTATGTCTGGAAGGTGAAGGACAAGCTCAACCTCGACAGCTACGCGAAGTTTTTCTGGATGCAGCAAAACGGCGACTCGGTGACGCTCTCCACCGGAGACCCCTTGAGCTTCGAGAACATCCAGTCCACCCGCATCCGCGTGGGCACGCGGCTGAACTACGCGCTCAACGACCGCGTGGGCCTGTACGCGGGCGCGGCGTGGGAGTACGAGTTTAACGGCGACGCCAACGCCGCGACCAACGGCTTTTCGATCATGGCCCCCTCGCTGGTCGGCGGCACGGGCATCGGCGAACTCGGGGTGACGGCGCGTCCCTTCAAGGGCGGCAAGGCCGAGAACATCACGCTGGGCCTCGGCGTGCAGGGGCTCGTCGGCCAACAGTCCGGCGTGCTGGGCAACGGCCAAATCTCCTATAGCTTCTAAGCCGTTTGCGTCCGTTTCAAAAAACCGCCGCGCCGCAACGCCCGGCGGTTTTTTTGCGCCCGGCGGCGCGCCGCGCCCTCGATTCCCAATAGATGATTTTTTTTGCGTATTTTTGTAGGCAATTACGTTGACTTACCTATGTGGAAGGGCCTTACTCTCTGGGAAGTTCCGCTCGCAAAAGTCCGCTTGTTCATTGAGGTCGGGGGTGTGTTTGAAAAAAGGCAACCGTCGGCGGAGGGTACGTTTTTTGGGCCGCCGCGCGTGCCGCGCATCCCCGCCGTTTTGCGCCATTTCCCACACCATCCACCACATGCACACCCACCCGTTCCGGTTTTTCGCGTTTGTTTTCACCGCGTGCGCGCTGTCGGCCCTCGCGCATGCCGCCAATATCGACTGGCCCGAAGGAGAGTACGATAATCCCTTGGCGACCGATCCCGTCCTGAACAAGGCCGATTCCTTTTTTTACGCGGGCGGTTCGATTGACAACCTCGTGACGGTCGGCGCCAATTACTACAGCATTCCCGGCAACGCCTACGGTGGGGTGAGCGCCACCGGGGTCGTCAGCGGCAACACCCTGTATTCTATGTACGCGTCCATGGGCGGGGCCTACGGCGGGGCGAGCACCACCTATGACGTGACCGACAACTCGGTCTACGTCGGTTGGGGAACCGTGTCGGGCAAGGTCGTGGGTGGCACGGCCAGCAGCGGCGCGGTGCTGCGCAACACCGTCACCGTGGAGCGCAGTTGGGCGCAAAGCGACGTGTACGGCGGGGCCAGCGACACGGGCACGGTCAGCGCCAATGCGGTGACCCTCACCAGCTCGGTGGTCTCCGGCGGGGTGTACGGCGGCGCCAGCGCGAGCGGCCTTGTCAGCGACAACACCGTGACTATTTCCGGCGGCACGGTGCAAAATTCCGTGTATGGGGGCAGCACCACCACGGGTTCGGCCACCGGCAACGCGGTGGCGATTTCGGACGGCGCGGAGGTTATGAACTACATTTTCGGCGGCGCTTCGGCGTATGGCGCGGCCACGGGCAACACGGCGGCGCTTTCCGGCGGCACGGTGTGGGGCAGCGTGTACGGCGGGATGGGTGCGACCACCGTTTCCAACAACGCCGTGAGCGTGTCCGGCACCACGGTGTATGCGTCCGTGTACGGCGGCTACAGCAACAACGGCGCGGCCACGGGCAATCGCGCGACGATTTCCTCCGGCACGATCACCGGCCTGGTCTACGGCGGGTACAGCGTCAACGCCACCGCCTCCGGCAACACGGTGGCCGTCTCCGGCGGCACGATTTCCGGCGCGGTGACGGGCGGCACGGGCGTCACCGCCGCGGACAACACGGTGACGGTTTCCGGCGGCACGCTCGGCAGCGCCGTGTACGGCGGCAACGCCAGCAACGGCACGGCTTCGGGCAACGTCGTGGTCGTGACGGGCGGCAGCGTCGGCGTCGATAGCCTCGGCTCGATTATCGGCGGCTATGCCACCCGGGTCAACGGGCCGTTCGGCGTCACGGGCGAGGCTTCCGACAACGCCGTCACCATTGCGGGGGCCACCCTCAGCAGCGTGGTCTACGGCGGCTACTGCCTGACCGGAAACGTGCAGGGCAACGCCGTCACGGTTTCCAGCGGCGCCGTGTACGGCGCGGTGTTCGGCGGCAGGACGGCCACGGGCTCGGCCCTGTCCAATTCGGTGGCCATATCGGGCGGCACGCTGAACGAAAAAATCGTGGGCGGCTATTCCCAATACGGCGAGGCTTCCGGCAACGCCGTCACGATTTCGGGCGGCGCGTCGGTGGGCGTTGTGATGGGTGGGCAGAGCGTGGACGGCACGGTCTCGGGCAACGCCGTGGTTATTTCCGGCGGCTTTGTGAGCGGCGTCGAGGCGGGCAGCACCGAAACGGGCGCGGCCCTCAACAACACGGTGAACCTTTCCAACGGCACGGTGAACAACACGATTGTCGGCGGGGCCAGCACGGACGGCACGGTGTCGGGCAACGTCGTCACGATTTCGGGCGGCACGGCCAACGACAGCGTTTCCGGCGCGTCCACCGAAGCCGGTTTGGCGTTCTCCAACGGCGTCTATATTTCCGGCGGCACGGTGACCGGCGAGGTTTTTGGCGCGTCCAGCGTCACGGGTTCGTCGCTGGTCAACACGGTGGTCGTTTCGGGCGGCACGCTGGACGGCAACCTCTTTGGCGGGAGTTCCAGTTTGGGCGCGGCTTCGGGCAACGCCGTCACGCTTGCGGGCGGCACGGTGTCGGGCATGATTGTGGGCGGTATTAGCATCATGGGCGAGGCCTTGAACAACACGGTGACGATTTCCGGCGGCTTCGCCAACACCGGGGTCATCGGCGGCCTTTCCCAATGCAGCGCGGCCTCGGGCAACACGGTCAACCTTACGGGCGGCACGGTGACGGGCATGATTGTGGGCGGCTATGTCGCCACGGGCACGGCCACCGGCAATACGGTGAATATTTACGACACGGCCAACGTCGCCGCGGCCGCCGTCTCCGGCGGCTACGCCGTAGGCGCTTCGACTGACCTCTTCACGGGCAACACCCTAAACCTCCACGGGCAAAACATCTCCGTGACCTCCGTCGCCAATTTTGAGAACTACAATTTTTATCTGCCCACCGCCATTGCCGACGGCGACACCGTCCTCAGCGTGACAGGCGCGAGCGTGGATTTGACGGGCACCACGGTGAACGTGGGCGTCGAGGGCGGCTCCAGCGTGCTGCAAGCAGGCGACGCCATCGTGCTGATCGATTCGACCAACGGCATCACGGGCGCGATGGTCAACAGCAGCGCCAGCGGCACGGGCATGCAGGGGGTGACGCTCGTGTACGACTTCGACCTCGCGGTGGTCGGCGACCAACTCGTGGCCACCGTGCAAAACACGAGTGTCAACGAGGCGACGCAGGCGCTCTCCGAAGGCTTTTTGGCGGGCACGGCCGTCATCAACCAAGGGGGCGATCTCGTGGCGGGCCAGACCTTGAACAACGCCGTCTACGCGGCGCAGGAAGCCGACGCCAAGGCCGCGCAGGAGGAAAAGGAGCAAGCCCCCGGCCAGCCGCTGTCCGAAAAGGGCAAGGGCGGCGATTGGGCGGTGTTTACCGGGATGGGCGGCGGCACGCTGCGCTACGACACGGGCTCGCACGTGGACATCGACGGCTTTTCCATCGTCACGGGCCTGGCCAAGGGCGCGAACGTTCCGGCGGGCCGCCTGACCGTGGGCGCGTTTTTTGAATACGGCTACGGCTCCTACGACACCTACAATTCCTTTGCCAGCAACCCCAACGTGCGCGGCAACGGCTCCAACAACTACCTCGGCGGCGGCGTCTTGGGCCGCCTCGACTTCAAGGAAAACAAAACGGGCCACTTTTATGGCGAAGCCTCTTTCCGCGCGGGCTCTTTGGCGAACGATTATGCGAGTTCCGACATCGGCGGGGTTCCGGCCTCCTACGATTCCAACAGCCCCTACTACGGCTTGCACGTGGGCGCGGGCTATGTGTGGAAGGCCCGCGAAAAGCTGACCCTCGACAGCTACGCCAAGTTTTTCTGGACGCACCAAAACGGCGACTCGGTGACGCTTTCGACCGGAGACCCCCTGAGCTTTGACAGCATCACCTCCACCCGCGTGCGCATCGGCACGCGCCTAAACTACGCGCTCAACACGTGGGCCAGCGTCTACGCCGGGGCCGCGTGGGAATATGAGTTCGACGGCGACGCCAACGCCACGACCAACGGCTTTTCCATTGTCGCCCCCTCCTTGGTCGGCGGCACGGGCATCGGCGAACTCGGCGTCATCGCGCGCCCCTTCAAGGGCGGCAAGGCTGAGAACATCACGCTAGGCCTCGGCGTCCAAGGCCTCGTCGGCGAGCAAAACGGCGTCCTAGGCAGCGGCCAAATCCGCTACAGCTTCTAAACGGCCCTCGCCCGCCGCAAAAACCGCCGCGCCGCACAGGCCCGGCGGTTTTTTTTGCGCGCGGTTTGCGCGGATTTGTCACGTGTTCGCGTCTGATGCGAACAAATATGTTTTTGTGCGTCTATTCGTTTGACATACGGAGGGCATCATCTTACACCTAAGGGAACCATCTCCGCCCCGCCTATGAAAAATGTCCTACCCCGTACCCTCGTTGGCGCATTGTGCGCGCTGATTGCTTCTGCCGCCGCGCACGCCGACACGATTTCCTATACCGTGACTACGGGCACCGTGCCCTTGCGCACCGACCCGGTGTTGGGGGTGAGCAACTCCTTCTTTGTTCTCAACAATTATCAGAACAACAGCGTGCGGGTGAGCTCCGCCTCGAACCTGACGGGCAACGTCTACGGCGGGGCGTGGACCATCAGCGTGATGGGCTCCATCTCGGGTAATACAGTCACGGTCGCGGCCAGTCGTGGGATAAGCGGCGTCTACGGCGGGGCCAGCAACACGGGCACGGTGGCCCACAACACCGTATCGGTGTTCACCTCCACGGTGACCAACGGCGTCTACGGCGGCTACACCCAGACCAACAGCGTGCTGACCAACAGCGTGCGCATGAGCGGTTCGACCGTCACCGGCTCGGCTTACGGCGGCTACAGCCAAAACGGCACCGCCAGCGGCAACAGCATAACCGTTAGCAATAGCACGGTTACGGGCAAAATTTACGGGGCCTATGCCGCCTATACGGCCAGCAACAACACGGTTTCGGTTTCCGGCGGGCGCAACGCGGGCGTGATAGGCGCCATGAGCGCCAACGGCTCGGTGTACAACAGCGTCGCGACCGTCTCTTCCTGCGCGGTGGCGGGCGATGTGTACGGCGGTTCCGCCAGTTCCGTGATCGCCGGGTGCGGCGTCTACCTCTCCAATTCCACGCTGTCTTCCGGCGGCGGGGTGTGCGGGGCCAACAGCCCCAGCGGCACCGTTTCGGGCAATTGGGTGACGATAGTCAACTCCTCCGTGGCGGGCAACATCTACGGCGGTCTGAGCACCACGAAGGACGCCTACGACAACCATGTCACCTTTTCCGGCAGATACGCCGGATGGGGCATTATCGGCGGGTACAGCGTGATGTCCAGCGTCTACGACAACACCCTGCTGATCACCGATGGCACGGTGGCGGGCGACGTGCGCGCCGGGCACTCCAACCTAGCGACGGTCTCCCGCAACGTCGCCACGGTCTCGGGCGGCCATCTTATGGGCGTGCTGGCGGGCGGCTTCAGCGACAACGGCCTGGTGCGCAACAACACGGTGAGCCTTGAAGGCGGCACGGTGTCGGGCAACATTTACGGCGGCTACACGCAAACGGTGGGCGCCACGGCTAACACGGTGAACCTGTCGGGCGGGCTTGCGCAAAGCGGCGTCTACGGCGGCTATTGCATCAGCCTGTCGGCCACGTCCAACGCGGTGAATCTTTCCGGGGGTCAGGTGTCGGGCTCGCTCTATGGCGGCTACAGCGCCGCGGCCACGGCTTCGGGCAACACGGTGGGCATCAGCGGCGGCTGGGTCGTCGGCAACGTCTACGGCGGCTACACGCAGACGCTGTCGGCCTTGGACAACACGGTCACGCTGTCGGGCGGGTTGGTGTCGGGCTCGGTCTACGGGGCCCGGAGCGCCTATGGCGACGCCGTGGGCAACACGGCGAGCGTTTCCGGCAACGCGATTGTCAATTCCATTTACGGCGGCTACAGCGAAAACGCCGTGGCCAGCGGCAATACGGCGGTGTTTTCCAGTACAGGCGAAACGAGTGCGCTGATCGGGGGCTTCGGCTACGCGGGGGCTTCGAGCAACGCGGTATCCATGTCGGGCGGTTCGGTGGCGGACGACGTCTACGGCGGCTATGCGCAGACGCGCGCGGCCATGGACAACACGGTGAACATTTCCGGCGGCACGGTTTCCGGCAACGTCTATGGCGGCAGCGCCTACCTCACGGCGCAAGGCAACGTCGTCACCGTTTCCGGCGGGTCGTTGGGCGGGTATCTGCACGGCGGCTACAGCACCTTTGGCGACGCCGTTTCCAACACGGTGAACCTTTCCGGCGGCACGGTCTCGATGGTGTATGGGGGCGATGTCGGCGCCGACGGCGCGGCCACGTTGAACGCGGTGAACCTCTCCGGCGGCACGGTGTCGAGCATCGTGTTTGGCGGCACCAGCAACACCGGCTCGGCCACGCTGAACACGGTGAGCCTGTCGGGCGGCTTTGTGGGCATGTATGTCGCGGGGGGCTACAGCATTCAGGGGGCGGTGTCCTCCAATAGCGTGGCGATGTCGGCGGGCACGGTGTCGAGCAGCATTTACGGCGGCTTGGGGTCGGGGCTGCCCATGTACGGCAACGCCGCCACGGTTTCGGGCGGCTTTGTGGGCGGCGACGTCTACGGCGGCTTTGCAAACGGCGCGTCCTCCATCACGCTGTCGGGCAACACGGCGCAGATGACAAACGGCACGGTGTCGGGTGCGCTTTTGGGGGCGCTGCTGCGCAACGGCACGGTTTCGGGCAACGCCGCCACGATGTCGGGCGGGTCGGTGGGCGGCGACCTCTACGGGGCCTATGTCGACCAAGGCACGGCCAGCGGCAACACCGCCGAAATGCGCGGCGGCACGGTGTCGTACAACGTCTACGGGGCCTATGCCTCCGAAGGGGCGGCCAACGCCAACGCCGCGACAATGTCCGGCGGCTATGTGGGCGGCGCGGTGTACGGCGGTTACGTCTCCGACGGGGCGGCTACGGGCAACACGGCCCACGTTTCGGGCGGCACGGTGAGCGGATTTGTGTTGGGCGGCTGCAGCTCGACGGGTGCGGCCAGCGGCAACGCGGCGCATATTTCCGGCGGCACGGTGGGCACTGTGTACGGCGCGTTTGCCGGGGACGCGGCCACGGACAACACCGTGACCGTTTCGGGCGGCACGGTGACCACAGTCATCGCGGGCGGCTATGCCGTCAACGGCGCGGCCACGGGCAACACCGTGAACTTGTACAGCACGGCGAATCTGGCGGGCGCTTCCGTCTACGGCGGCTTGTCCTCGGTGGACGCCGTCACGGGCAATACCCTGAACCTCCACGGGCAGGGCATTTCGCTGGCCGCCGTGGGCAATTTCGAAACCTATAACTTTTACCTGCCCTCGACCCTCGCGGCGGGCGGCACGGTGCTCAACGTCACGGGCGCGGCGGTCAACCTGACGGGCGCCGCCGTCAACGTGGGCATTGAGGGCTCCTCAACTTTGCTCGACAAGGGCCAAAGCGTGGTCTTGATCAACGCCACGCAGGGATTGACCACCACGGGCCTGAGTTCCACGGCCAGCGCCACGGGCCTGCAGGGGGTGACCATTGATTACGATTTCGACCTGTACACGCAGGGCAACCAGCTTGTCGCCGTGGTGCACGGGGTGAGCCTCGCCGAAGAGAGCAAGGCGCTCTCCGAGGGCTTTATCGCGGGCACGGCCATGCTCAACCAAGGGGCCGACCTCGTCGCGGGCCAGACCTTGAACAACGCCGTGTTTGCCGCCCAAGCCGCCGACGACAAGGCCGCGCAGGAACAAAAGAACCAGGCCCCCGCAGGGCCGGGCAAGCCCGCCGCCAAATCCGGCGACTGGGCGGTCTTTACTGGGATGGGCGGGGGCACGCTGCGCTACGACACGGGCTCGCACGTGGACATCGACGGCTTCTCGCTGGCGACCGGGTTGGCCAAGGGCGCGGACGTCCCGGCGGGCCGCTTGACGGTCGGCGCGTTTTTTGAATACGGCTACGGCTCGTACAGCGCCTTTAATTCCTTCCCCGGCTATCCGCAGGTGTGGGGCAACGGCACCAACAATTACCTCGGCGGCGGCGGCTTGGCGCACATCGACTTCAAGGGCAATAAGACGGGCAACTTTTACGCCGAGGCCTCCTTCCGCGCGGGTTCTTTGGCCAACGACTACAACTGCCCCGACATGGGCGGGGTGGCCACCTCCTACCAGTCGAACAGCCCCTATTACGGCGTCCACGCGGGCGCGGGCTATATCTGGAAGCTGAAGGAAAAGCTCAGCCTCGACAGCTACGCGAAGTTTTTCTGGACGCACCAAAACGGCGACTCGGTGACGCTCTCCACCGGCGACCCGGTGAACTTCGACAGCATCAACTCCTTGCGCGTGCGCTTGGGCACGCGGCTCAACTACGCGCTCAACACGTGGGCCAGCCTCTACGCGGGCGCGGCGTGGGAGTACGAGTTCGACGCCTCCGCCAACGCCACGACCAACGGCTTTTCCATGGTGGCCCCCGCGCTCGACGGCGGCACGGGCATCGGCGAATTGGGCGTGACGATTCGCCCCTTCACCACGGGCAAGGCGCAAAACATCACGCTGGGCTTGGGTGTGCAGGGCTATGTTGGCCAGCAAGAAGGCGTCCTAGGCAACGGCCAAATCCGCTACAGCTTCTAAACGGCCGTCGCCCGCTGCAAAAACCGCCGCGCCCCCAAAGCCCGGCGGCTTTTTTATCTGCGCGGCGCGCCCGTTGTGGCGCGGCGGGGGAGGGTTTTGGCAAGGGCGCGGCGGGCCTGCGGGGAGGCGTCGGCTTCGCCCACGAGGCCGCTTTCGAGGGCCTCGGCGGCGTTGCGGGCGGCGTCGGCGGCGTTGCTCGACCAGTCGTGGACGGGCACTTCCTCAAAGACCCCGAGGGCGGCGTTGCGCTTTTTGTGGTAGGCCTCCAAGCAGTCGATGCCGCGCGCGCAGTTCGTCTTGTGAAACCACGCGCGCTCCAAGAGCAGGCGCAGGCGGTTGATGCCTATCCACACGTCCGGGGTGCGCGGCACCACCTGCGCGCGAAAGAGGCCCGCCTGCGCCAACTGCTGACGGTAGGACAGCCCGCTGCCTTTTTCCGTGGCGGCGGCGTCGTGCGGCAAAAAGACGCTCGGCGCGCCGTAGGGTTTTCCCAGCACATGCCGCGCGTAGTGCGCGCAGGGCTCGCCGCTGTTTTCATAAAAGTCGATGAAGTGGATTTCGCGGCCCACAAACTGCACCCACCAAATCGCGGTGGTGTCGCCCCAGCCGATGTCCCAAAAGGTGTGCACGGGCAGGCTGCGGTCCCATTCAAAATCGACGATGCGGCCGCAGGCGCGCAGGCGCGAAACGGCCTCGCCGTAAATGCTGCCCTCGACGTTGGCCTCAAAGGCCTCCTGCGGCGTCGAGGGAAATTCGCGCGGCATGTCGGCCCCCAGCAGGGCGCTTTGGCGCGCGTGCCAGCGCATCTGGGGCACGGAAAAGGCGTGGCCCGTCTCCCCCGCGAGCGCGGCAAAATACCCCTGCGTTTGCGCGGGCAGGGCGGTGTCGGGATTTTCGAGCGCGTAGGAGGGCTCCTCAAACCACGGGAAGAAAAAGAACGCGAAATCGAGCGCCGTGCGTTCCGTTTCCGGCGTCTCCATCGCGGCTTTGAGCAGCTCGTAAAAAACGCCGCCCTTGCCGCCCTCAAAGGTGGATTCGACCACAATCAGGCCGTCGGCCCCGACACTGGGAAAGGCCCCGGTCTTCAATTCGCGGGCGCGCTCCGGGTCTTTGTGCGCGATTTTCCCCAGCTCCGAGACATGCAAAAACTGGTGCGTGCCCCCGCGCACGCGGGTGGTCGCATAGAGGGCCCCGCCGTTTTCGAGCGCGAGGGCGTCCTCCGAGCGCCGCAGGGCCGCCGCGCCCGCCTTCAGGGGTTCGGGCAGGCGGTCGTAGGCAAAATGCGCCTTGGCGCGCAGGAGCTTTTTGGCGTTTTCCGCCGTGTCCGCGCACAGGCAGGCCTGCTGGTGGTTGCCCCACAAAATCGTGTCGAGCCCCATGAGCGCAAAGAGCGTGGAAAACCCGAGCTGGCGGGCCTTTAACACGGCCACCCGCCGCAGGCCGCGCTCGTATATGGCGCGCGCCACGCACAGCTGTTGGGCGTTCAGCCGAAAGGGGACGTCGCGCCCCATGCGGTCGGCCACGCGGTAGAGGCGGTTCAGCCGCCACAGCGGATTTGCCAGACACCGCCGCGCGGCGGCCTCGTCGGCGGGGTTTTCCTCCCACGCGGGTGCGCCGGCGGGCGCTTCCTCCCACGCGCGCGGGGCGGGCGCGCCGGGTTGGCCCGTGTGCGGGTCCGCCGTGTGCGCGGGGGTGTTCGCCGCCGTTGCGCGGGCGGCGTCGGCGGGCGTCGCGCCCCCCAATGAGTCGTTTGATTGCATTGTTTTTTTTAAAAAATGATTTTAAAAACGCCCTTGCGCAAAACACGTTCGGGCGGTGTGTGAACCGTGCAACGCACGGATGCGCGCGGGCCGTGTTCACGCCTCCCGCGTCTGCGCGCCTCACGGGCTTTTTGCGCGCGGTGTGCGGGGGGGGTGTCGCGCCCTTGCGCCGGAGGGGGCGTTTACCTGCGGTCAGGCGGGCGCGCGGTTTTTCATGTTTAAAAAATTCACGCCCGCCCCGCGCGGATCTGCCGCAAGAGGGCCAAGAGCCCCGCCTGCGCGGCGTCGGGCTCGGGATTTTTCGGGCCGCCGTCGCCCGCCATGTCGTTGATGGTCTTTATCGCGGCGATCACGTCGCGCGTGTTGGCGTCGGCGCTCTCGGCAATCTCGCGCAGGCGTTCCAGCCGCCGCGACCGCCGCATCAGGCAGCGCGCCTCGTCCTCCGCGCTCAATTCCTTGAGGCGGCGCAGGACGTTGGGCTTGCGCCGCAAAAAGCACGCGTTCACCCCGGCGGCGCGCTCGTTGCTTTTGGGAAAGGCCGCCTGATAAGCGGCGGTGGCGCACAGCCCCGCCATGAGGTGCTGGCAAAACCGCTCCTGCGCCACCGTCAGGGGACGCAGAGGGTCGTCCGCCCACCCCCCGCGCGGCGGGCGCACCCGCTCATTCGCCAAGGGCGCGGGCAGGGCCCCGAGCCCCAATTCGCGCTGCGCCGCGGCGGGCGCTTCTCCCGCCGCAGGCGCGCTTGTGGTGGTGTGTGCCGCGTGGTTCATCGTGTTTGAAAAGGGGCCATGTGCTCCCTTTTGCCGTGCACGCACGCCACGGCAAAGGCGTTTTGCGCCCGCGCGCGAAAGTCGTCGAGCAGGGCGTCCGTCCACCCGCCGTACCGCACCAGCACGGAGGGCCGCACCCAATCGGACACCTCGTACGCCTCGCCGTCGGGCAGCACGGCATGATACACGAGATACTCGTTGCCAAAATTATCCTTGCAGATGCGCTCGCGCATCACCCGCCCCCCGCGCCCGAGCAAGTCGGTCGTGCGCACCGTTTCCAGCATCTGCGCGCCGTCCTCGCCCACGCTCCCCCGGATGTTTTCCCCGGGGTCGATATTTTTCAGGTCGTCTGAAGTTTGCATGCCATTGCATGATGCTTTTTCGCGCGCTGGCTTCAAGGCAGACCTAGTTGCCAACAGCGGTGGCCGCTGCAATCTCCCGGCACACCTCCGGATGATGCCGCCACAAGTGCGCCCACGAAACGGACAAGTCCGCGTGCGGATACAGCCGCGCCGCCGTCGTCCGCCAATCGGCGGGCTCGGGGGGCGCGCCCGACTCGGCGGAGGTTTTCGGGCGGGACAGCCGCCACGGCTCGCGCGCGAAAAACGCCGCCGCCGCTTCGCGCTGTTCCTGCCATTCGTGCAAGAGCCGCACGAGCGCGTTTTTGCGCCGCCATGTTTCGTCGCACGCGCGCGATTTGGGTTGGGCGTAGAACGCTTGCACAAGCGCGACTTCGTCGGGGGCGGGCGGCGGGGCTATCTGCGCCCACGCCCGCCGCTCGCGGAGCGGACGCGGGGCCTGCGCCTGCGGGGCGAAGAGCCGGGCCAGTTGCACCAATGCGCCGTTTTCGGGCGGCGGCGCGGCGGGCGCGCGTGTAATCCCCTCGTCGTCCTCGCCCGACGCCCCGCCGCCGTCTCCCTGCGCGGGCGCCTCGTCCGGGCCTTGCGCGTTCACCGGCGAGGCTTTTCGCTTGCGCGGCGATTGCCCACGCGCGCCCGCTGGCTCGGGCCCTGCGTCGCACGAGGGCGACGCCCCCGCTTCGGCGCCGTCTCCGCCTGTCGGCGGTGCGTCCGCGCTCGGCGGGGCGGCGTCCCCACGGCTCTCCGGCGCGGGGGCCGCTTCGGCCATCGTTTGGGCGGGCACTTCCCCCAACGGGGGACGTGAGGGGGTTGTTTCTTCTGTCTTCTGGCTTCTATCCTCTGCGGCGTGATTTTTGCGTGACGCAGACTTAACGCCTTGCGGCCCAGCGGTTTTCGTCGCGCGATAACGGCGCGCGCGGTGGGCGTCATCGCGCAATGCGCGCACCTCCTTCGCCATAGTCCGACTGGCGATTTCCAGTTCGCCCGTCTGGGTTTGGGCGAAATCAAACACATGCGCGCGCCGCAGTTCGTCGAGCACGCGGGCGGCCGTTGCCGCGTCCGCGCCCAGCAGGCGGGCCCACGCGTCCACGGGCTTGGCGCGCGTGCCGCGTTGGGGCGATTCGGCGAGGTCGCATAGAATCGCAAACCACGCGCCCTTGGCTTCGAGCGAGAGCGAGATCGTTTCGGCCAGCGCCTGCGCCGTCCAGAGTTTTAACCACGGAAGTTTCATGGGCGAAAAAAGTTTTTGTGTGGGGAAAATGCCGCCGCAAAAAAAATCCGCCGCGCGCGAAGAAAGCTGCGCCGGGGCGGATTTTTTTTAAGATGCAAACGGGCGGGTGTCGGGCGGGAAAATGCGTTGTCGGGACGGTTATGCGTCCGCGCGCGTGCGGGCGGATTCGTGCGGGGCGTGCGGGGCGCGGGCCCCTTCGCCCCAGCGGGCGCTGTGGGCAACGCGCGGGTCAAAGCCCGCGTCGGGCACATCTTCGCGCGGGGGCACGTGCCCGGGCACGAGCGGCAAAGGCAACTGATGCACGGGCGGGGCCGCCGTTGCGGGCGGACGCCGCCGCGCGTCCCCGAGGCGCAGGTCGCCGCCCGTGAGGGCCCGCAGCACCGCGCGGTCGCGGGCGCGCTTTTCGCGGAAAAAAACGGGCCGCCCGCCGGGCCCGTAGGCGGGGATGGGCGGGGGGCTTTCCGCCGCTTTCCACAGGCGGCGCAAGGCGGCGGCCAGTTTGCACGCGGGGCTCACTGCCTTGCCTCCGTCTTGTTCCGCGCACCCCGGGCGGCAAGGGCGGCCGTTCCCACGCGCTGCGAGCACGCGGGGCGCGGGGGGTCTTCGCGCGCGGCCTCCACGCGCCGCTTGAGCGCGTAGATGGTTTTTTTCGCGCACTTGCCGCGCTTGTTGCGCAGGGCGCTCATCGACACGATGTCGCTCACAATGCCCTTGCGGGCCAATCGCGCCTGCTCTTTTTCGAGATAGGAAAGCCAGTCGATGTCGCCGATGCGGGCGTCCTCCAGCCCCCATACGGTGATCAGGTCGTCTTCGTGGTGTCGTGCAAAGCTCATGGGAAAAAACTGGAAGTTGGGTTTTAGGGCATTTCAGGCAGGGCGGGGCGCTTGCGCAGCCGCAGGGGCGGCGGCGGGACGGGAAAGCTCCGGGCGTCTTGGCGGCGCAGCACCGCGCGGGCGGCGCGCGTTTTTTGGCGCAGCGAACGCGCGTAATTGCGCACCGCCTGCCGGATGCAAAAGGACATCGACACCCCGTTGACGCGGGCAAATTCCTCAATGTGCGTCATCGGCGAAGGGTCGAGCGTGAAGGTGTAAGTGGGTCGTTTTCGTTTGGCTTGCATGATGTCATACATAGCAATTCAAAATATCATTTTGCAAGAAACACTTGCATTTTGTGAAATACTGTCTTACATTCCGTCCATGAAAGGCCGCAAAATGAATTCAAGAAAAACACCCTGCATCGGCATCACCCTCCCGCGCGAACTCATCACATTGGTCGATCGTCGCGCCACGCAAATCCGCCAGCCCCGCTCGCGTTTCGTCGCCACGATCCTGTGGCAAGCCGTCAAAGACCGCCCGCTGAGCACTGTCGAGGTGCTCCAGCGATTAAACGAGATTGATCGCAAGCTATCGCTGCTCTTGGCTGGCGCCGGACTAGGCGGCACGGCGGATGACGAGGGGCCTCGGTGAAATCACCCGCCCATTTTCCCCGAAAATGGGCGCTCCCGCGATGAAAAGCCGCCCAAGGCTGCGTACTGCGTCGGCCAAAAGGCGGGGCAGTAAACCAGTACAGCCCCGCCCTTTGTCTCTCCTTGTACTTCGCCTTGGGCGGCTTTTGATCGCGGGCAGAGCGGGCGGTGATTATGCCGCGCGTTGCGCGGATTTGAAGAATGCAGGAAAATAGAAAGAAAAACTCTTTTTTCCCCATTCGGACTTGGCTGACTGGCGAAGCCAGCATAACCACCGCCCGCCCTGCCCGCGCGCAAAAGGCCTGTCAGGCGAGGAGCGCGGTAGGGCTGATAGCGGGGGGCGTACCCACGTACGTCCCCGCTATCTGACCGCCGCGCCCCGGAGCTTGGCAGGCCTTTTCCGCGCGGGAACGCGCGTTTTCGGAGAAAATGCGCGGGTGCTACCCGAGACCCCTCGTCATCCGCCCTGCCGCCTAGCCCAGCGCCAGCCCCTGCGAGAGGACGGCGGGGTCCATTTCGTAGACGCCGACCCGCGTCGTCGGGCCCGTCATCGTCACCGCATAATCGGGGGTGATGTGGATATGCAAGCGGCCGCCTTGCATGTGCACGGTGATGTCGCCGTCGCATGCGCCCATGCGGTAGGCCACGCAGGCCGCCGCCGAGGAGGAGCTGCCGGAGGCCAGCGTGTAGCCGGCCCCGCGCTCCCAAATTTCGATTTGGATATTTTTGCGGTCGATGATCTTGAGGAACTGCACGTTCGTGCGGTTCGGGAAAAGGGGGTGGTTTTCCAGTTGCGGGCCGAGGCGGCGGGCCAGCGCGGGGGAAATCTCCTTCAGCGGCAGGACGCAGTGCGGGTTGCCGATCGTGGCGGCGAAAAAGCGGTACGGCGCGCCCTCGATTTCAATCGTCTGGTCCACCATTTCGCGGCGCGGGCCGTTCACGGGGATTTGGGCGCTGTCAAAACTCACGCGGCCCATTTCCACGGTGATGCGCGCCCCGCCTTCTTTCACCACGCATTCGACGACGCCGCCCGGGGTCTCGATGGTGAAGGGCTGTTCGCCCACCAGGCCGCGGTCAAAGAGCGAGCGGGCGAAAATGCGCAGGCCGTTGCCGGACTTTTCCGCCTCGCTGCCGTCGGGGTTGTAAATGCGCAGGCCGAAATCGGCTTTTGTCGTGGGCAGGGGGCCGTAGAGGATGCCGTCGGAGCCCAGTCCGAAATTGCGGTGACAAATCTTGACGATGCCGGATTTGTCGGGAATGTTCGGGCAGGCCTGCGGGGAGAGCACCAGATAGTCGTTGCCCAGCGCGTGATACTTCAGAAATTCCATGGTGTGACGGGAAAACAAGTTTATAGATTCAGCGTGTTTATCGGGTTGCCTCTTGGCAAATATAATTTAGAAAGAAGAGCCATGCGCAGCCCCGACGAAACAGCATCCTCCCTGTGCGGCCTGTGGGTCGATGCCGCGGGCATGGCCCACATCACCGAATGCGGGCCCGACGGCGGCCGCGACGTGCGGGAGGCGCATTTTCCCCCCTTTTGCTGGACGGCGCAAAACCCGCCCATAGGCCCGGGCCAACGGGCGGAAACGCTCAAGGGCGCGGGGGCCTTTGAACACCTGCGGTTTTTCGAGACGGCGGGCGGCTTGGGCGATTTTGTGAAGGAACACGGCGCGAACAACGGGGCCCTGTGGATACGCTCGCTCGAAGGCCAGTTTTTGATGGAGGAAGGGCGGCGGCTTTTTGAGGGCATGCACTTCGCCCAACTGCGGCGCATGCAAGTGGACATCGAAACGCACAGCCAAATCCCGGGCGCATTCCCCGACCCGCGCAACGCGCAAGACCGCGTGCTGGCCATCGGCCTGCGCGACGGGCGCGGCAACATTTTTCTGACCGTGGAGGCCCTCACCGACGCCGCCGAACGCAAGCTGCTGGAAGAATTCAACACGCACCTGCAGGCCTTCGACCCGGACGTGATCGAGGGGCACAACCTCTTCAAGTTCGACCTCGATTTTTTGCGCCAGCGCTGCAAGCGCCTGAAAGTGCCCTGCGCGTGGGGCCGCTACGGGCAGCTCGCCACCTTTCGCAACAGCCGCCTGAAAATCGCGGAGCGACAGCTCGACTTCCCGCGCTGCGACCTGCCGGGGCGCACGGTGTTCGACACCTACTTGGCGCTGCAAATGTACGACATTTCCAACCGCGATTTGCCCTCGTACTCGCTCAAAAACGCCGCCGTTTATTTCGGGTTCACCAAAGCGGCGGACGCGCGCACCTATCTGGCCCCCGCCGACATCCAGCGGACGTTTTTTGAGGATAGAAAAACCTTTCTGGCCTACCTGGGCGACGACTTGCGCGAGACGGCGGCCCTCGCGGGGTTTTTGCTGCCCGCGTACTTTGCGCAGGCGAAAAACCTGCCGATGAGCCTGCAGGAAATCTGCCTGCGCGGCAACGCCCAGAAGATTGAAACCTTGTTTTTGGAGCGCTACCTGACGGCCCGCCAAGCCCTGCCGCCGCCGCCCGCCGTGGAGATGATTGAAGGGGGCTACACGCAGGGCCTCAAAACGGGCGTGTTTAAAAACGTCCTGCACTTCGACGTGGCCTCGCTGTACCCGAGCTTGTTGCTGGCCATCGGCCGCAATCCGGCGAGCGACACCCTCGGGGTCTTCATCCCCCTGCTCACGCAGTTGCGCGCCGACCGTTTGGAATACAAGCGCCTAGCCCGCACGGCCCCGTCGGCATTGCGCGACGAGTACACGGCCCGGCAGGCGAGCTTTAAGATTTTGATCAATTCCTTCTACGGCTATCTGGCCTTCGGCGGGGCGCGCTTTGCCGACAGCGATCTGGCGGCGGAAGTGACGCGGCGCGGGCGCGCGCTGCTCCAAGCGCTGATTGCGGAATTTGAAAACATGGGTCTGCCCGTGCTCGAAGCCGACACCGACGGCCTGTATGTGGACGGCAAGGACTGGTTTGAAAAGCCCGAAAAACTGTTGGAAAAAGTGGAACACGTCCTGCCGGAGGGCATCGACTTGGAGTTCGACGGGGCCTATCCGGCCATGTGGTGCTACAAGGCCAAAAATTACGCCCTCTACGACGGCCAACATGTCATCCTGCGCGGCAGCGCCCTGCGCTCGCGCAGCATGGAGCCCTTCCTCAAAAAGCTCAACGACACCCTGATTGCCGCGCTCTTGGGGGCCTCCGCCGAAGACGTGTGCGCCCTGCTGATAAAGACGCGCGCGCAGTTGGCCGAGGGCACGCTCCCCGTCGCCGAACTGGCCAAAACCGAATTTTTAAGCATGAACCCCGCCGTCTACGCCCGCGAAGTCGAAAAGGGCAAAGTGCGCCGCGCCTCGCTGGAAGTGGCCCTGCGCATGACCCCCGTCCCCAAACAGGGCGAGCGCGTGCGCTATTATGTGACGAAAGGCGAAAAGGCCCGCACCCCCGATTGGCAAGTGGCCCGCCCGCTGGAGGATTTTGACGCGCAAAAAGCCCCCTACGACGCCGCCTACTACCTGCGCAAGCTCGACGAGTGGCAAAAGCGGTATGCGGAGTTTCTGCCGGGCGATTGCGCCCCCCCCGAGCGCCAAGGCGAACTGCTGTAGGCTGGCGCTGGGCGCGGCGGCCTTTCGGATGGCGGGGGGCCTCTGTGAGCACCCGCACGTTTTCTCCGAAAACGCGCGTTCCCGCGCGGAAAAGGCCTGCCATGCTCCGGGGCGCGGCGGTCAGATAGCGGGGACGTACGTGGGTTGAGTGTCGGCTAGAACGCCGACAGTGCTGCGCACCGGGTGCTGTCGCACCCGCCCGCTCCGCTCGCTTATAAATAGCTCGCTACTCGCCCCCCGCTATCAGCCCTACCGCGCTCCTCGCCTGACAGGTCTTTTGCGCGCGGGCAGGCCGGGCGGTGATTATGCCGCGCCCAAGGCGCGGATTTGAAGTGTGCGGGAAAATAGAAGAAAGATACTTCTCCTTCTTCGGACTTGGCTGACTGGCGAAGCCAGCATCAACACCGCTCGCATCGCTGGTGGGCAAATAGGTCGCTGTTCACCCGCTATCAGCCCTACCGCGCTCCTCGCCTGACAGGTCTTTTGCGCGCGGGCAGGCCGGGCGGTGATGCTGCGCTTGCGCGCAGTCAGCCAAGTCCGAAGCGGCGAAAGAACCTGTCGGGCCGTTCCCGCGCATTTGCAATGGCGCGCGACAGGGTGTCCTCGCCTCGCCGATGTGTTGCATCGACTCGGCTCGAAGCCCGCAAAATGGGTTCAAAACCAGCCTTCGCGCAATCGCTGCGGAATTAGGCCAATAAATTCGCCACGGTGTCGGTTTTTTTGAATTGGGCGGCGGGGGTGTTGTGCTGGGCCAATTCCGCAAAATGGGCCTCGCCGCATTTGATTTTGGCGCGTTCCTTGTCGCGGAGATCGTCGGCGAAGCGGCTGCTTTTGGTTTCCACCACAAAATAGAGCTTTTCAGTGCCGTCTTTTTCCACAAGTACGGCCCAGTCGGGGTTGTAAGCGCCCAGCGGGGTGGGGATTTTGAACCAGCCCGGGAGTTTGGCATACACCTTGACGGCTTCGTTGAGCTCCAACTGCTCGGCAAAGGTGCGCTCCGTGTCGGATTGGTAAATGACCTGATCGTAAACGCCCTTTTGCGCGGGGATCATGGATCTTAGGTATCCCATAAGCTCTTTCGTCTCAAAAAGCTCCTGCGCGTAGAACGCCTGCGCGCCGATGCGCTGATATTTGATGCCGTCGACGAGCGCCAGGCGCTTGCAGCGGTTGATGGCCTCTGCGGCCAGCTCGATGAAGGCCTGGGGGTTGCGCTTGAAATCGTTGAGCCGTTCGCTTTCCAGAAGTATGCGGCAAAGGCTCCGCCGCGTGAGCTGGGTCTTGTCCTGAAGGTCGGTCAGAATATCGGGCAGCTCCGCGGGGCCTTCCTCCAGCGTGACGGGGGTGGCGGCTGCCGTTTGGTTCGCTTGGACTCCGGCGCGCCCGATGGCGATGTCGGCCATGCGCCATTGCAGGCGCGCGTTTGCAATAGGCGGGGCCTGCCTTAGCGATTGTATGCAAGCCGACAAAAGGGCGGTGTTGTCAAAGCGGACGCGGTAGGTGGTCTTGTGCTTGATGCGATCCCACAGGGCCTTGAAATTGTCGCCGTCGAGTACGGCCTGGCGCGAGCGCACGCTCCTGCGCTCGTCGGCGTTTTTGATGTCGAGCCCGCCCGCCGACTTGCGGAGGATTTCCGAAATCTGCGGCGCCTGCGCGGCAAACGCCTCGGGCAGTGTCAGCGCGCCCGCCTTCAAGGCTTGGCGCAAGGCGTCTTGCACGTTGCCGCGGGCGTCCAAAAACCCGGCGGCCTTGAGATGGTTCCATATCGCCTCGGATTGCGCGCAGCCCAGCGGCGCGGGCTGCCCGTTCGGGGGGCAGGCAACCATGGCGGCAAACGCGTGCTTTTCCACGACGCCGAAGCGGATGCCGGTGTCCTCCTCGATTTCCCTTTGCAGGTTTTGGGCAAACTGCTCGTAGCTTTCCGGGGCGACGACCGTGAGGGTGTTCACCTCAAAGCCGCGCACGCGGTCGCCTTGCTGATTCACGCACAAGCGCAGGCCGCGGCCTATCGTTTGTCGGCGCTGTTGCTCGGTGCGCATCTCGCGCAGGGCGCAGATTTGAAAGACGTTGGGGTTGTCCCAGCCTTCGCGCAGGGCGGAGTGGGAGAAGATGAATTTAAGGCGCGAGGAAAAGCTCAGGAGCTTTTCCTTGTCCCGCATAATGAGATTGTAGGCGCGCTCGGCGTTGTCGCGGTTGGTTTGGTCGTTTTCGTCGGTGTTCGTCCATCCGCCGCGCCGGTCGATGGAGAAATAGCCGTCATGGACGGCAGCGGCGTCCTCGGGCGTTTGGCCTTGGGGAAAGAGGTCTCGATAATCGGGATGGCGTGCCAGCCGGAGGTATTCTTCCTCGAATATCCGCGCGTAGTCGCCCTTCTGCGGACGGCCGTCCGCCCCGTATGCGCGGTATCGTTCCACGGCGTCGACAAAGAAGAGGCTGAGGACCTTGATGCCTTGGGGGGCCAGCCGTTTTTCCTTTTCCAAATGTTCCTTGATGGTGCGCTGGATCATTTGGCGCTGAATGGACAAGGCGGCGACGTCGCCGTGGGCCTGTCCCGGGCGAAGGTATTTTTCCTCGCCGGGAACGCGCAATTCCATGAATTCATCGCCTTTTTCCGCGCGGATTTCACCCACCCGAAGGTTGGCGTAAAGGGCGCGCCCGGTGACCTTCCCCAGATCGTCGCCGTCTTGCACCCGCATTTCTTTGCGGACAACGCGGGCGTTTACTTCGACGTCCAACTCCACTTGGGCGGTGATGACGCCTTTTTTGCTATCGACGCCAAGCAAGCGCACATAACGATGGTTGTGCGCTTCCTCCACGGTGGCCGCCGCCACTTCGATTTGCTTGACCAGCTTGCGCTCGTAGGCGTCCACGGCGTCGAGCCGGTAGAGCATGTGGTAGGCGTGTTTGGGCGTGGCCGAATAGCGCAGGCTGCACAGGGGGTTCATCCGCTGCATGGCCGGTTTGCCCTTGCCTTCGAGCCCGCCTTCCACGCTTTGCGGCTCATCCACAATCAGGATGGGGCGGGTGGCGCAGATAAGGTCAATCGGCTTTTCGCCGCCTATTTTTTCGCTGTGGCGGTAAATCACGTTGCGCGACGACGCCTTGCGGGGGCCGTCGGCGGTCTCTTCGGCCAGCGCCTGCCGCTCGTTGCCGAACTTGTTGATGGCGCTCACCGTCATCACCATGATTTGAATCTGGGCGCTGGTGGCAAAGTTGCGCACTTGGCCGAGCTTGGCGGAGTCGTAAATAAACGCCTCGAAGGGAACCCCGCCATACAGGGCGCGGAAATGTTCCTCCATGATTTGGACGGACTTGAAAACGCCCTCCTTGATAGCCACCGAGGGCACCACAATCACAAACTTGGTGAAGCCGTAGCGCTTGTTCAGCTCAAAAATCGTGCGCAGATAAACGTAGGTCTTGCCCGTGCCCGTTTCCATTTCGACGGTGAAGTCGCCGGATTCGAGGGTTTCCGAAGGCGGCAAATGGTTGTTCAGCTGAACGGCCCGCAGGTTGGCGAGCATTTTCTCGTCGGAAATGGTCAGACGGTTGCCCACGCCCAACGCGTCAACGTCCAGATAGGCCTGCGAGTCGCTTCCCGCGGTGACGGTGAACTCCGTGCGGCAAATTTCCTGCCCGCAAAAAAGGCCGCAGGCGGCCTCAATCGCCTGAAGCTGATAGTCGAGGTTGGGTTCAAAGTGGAGTTTCATGCGTCAGGTTTTGTCTGGGGAAAGCGTCCCGAATCTTGTTCCAGTCTCTTTTCGTCCGCCTTCACGCGCCTTTCGAGTTTTTTAATGTCTTCTTCCGGCGGCAGCTTTTCCGGCCTTATTCCGCGTTCGCCCAGCATCTTGCGGACGCTGGCGTTGTTTTGAATGTGTTCATTCGTAATGGCCGATTCCCCGTGCAGATCGGCCTCGCTGACATTGTGGTTGGTCATTTCGGTCGCCAAATTTTTGGCGGCGATCGTCAGGGTGGGGAGAAAGTCCGCCAACGGTCGGGTTTGCGTGATGCCAAACTTGTCCTTCATCGCTTGGGTGGTGTTCCCGCCAAAGAGCGCCGCATCGCCTTTGGAGCGGATGCGCCCAAACCCCAAATCGTCGACGCCGCGTTCATAAATATTTTCCGAAAGCGTTTTTTCGGAGGCGCGCAAGCGCTCGCGCGCCTCCATGCGGACAATGAGTTGAATGCGCGCTTCAATCAGCTCCTGCCTGCGTGTTTGCAGGGCAAAATAGCTTTGGGCAAAGGCGATGGGTTCCTTGCGCGGGTCGCCGTTTTGCGCTATCAGGTAGCAGGCGTAGCGCGTCAGCATGAAGTCCTCGATGGAGCGCTTCGCGGTGCTGCCCAGGGGGACCATTTTCGTGACGCCACGAAAATGGTCGTCTGGGTTGTATCCCGTTGTTTTGCAGGAATCTATGGCGCGTTGGATGGCGGTCAGGAAGTTCTCCCAGCGGCTGTATCCCAAGGGTTCTTGCAAGTCGCGGGCAAACCAAAATTCCACCGCGTGCGCCTCGTCCTTTTGGGCGAGGGCGTCGAAACGTTGCTGGTGGAGCGTGATGTCGGCGGATTTCATGGCGGCTTACAGGCTGCGGACGGTGGGCAGCCCGTGCTGATTGAGGATGGCCGCGAGGTTGGTCTTGGCCACGTCGTCGGCAAAGGCGCTGTCGCGGAAAACTACCGTCGTTTCGCCGGTGGGGTTTTGTTCCTGGTGCCAGGCGACGATGCCCTGCGCCAGCGTCTCCACGGCGTCTTGGGCAATGGCGTCGCCGAGGCAGGCGATCAGCGTGCCCGCGCCCACGCTGTGGACGGGTAGCCCGGCGATACTCCGGGTTTGGATGGGCGTGCACAAATCCAGCCCCAACTTGAGGAGCAATTCGTAGAAAATATCCGGTTCGGTACGCCCCGTCTTGAGGTTGGCCTGATGCTCCGCGAGGTCGCCCGCTAGGTTCTGGCTTGCCGGATCCCATTCGCGGATGTTGCTGGAATCCAGCTTGAACGCGCGGAACCCGAGGTCGCCCGCAAACAGGGGATTTTCGGCTTTTATTTTTCTGCCCGCGCGGCGCAGGCGCTCTTTGGTCAATTCGGCGATGGTGCGCGGCTTGCCGAGCCCGTCGCAGTACGCGGCGGCGACTTTCTGGTCTTTATTTTCGGGGTCCAGCGGCTCGGGCAGTTGCACCAAAATATAGCGGCGATTCCCGCCGTCGGCGGAATTTTGCGCCAAAACCGCATGCCCCGTCGTTCCCGACCCGGCAAAGAAGTCTACGATGATGGAATTCTTTGTCGTTCCGATCATAAGCATATGACGAATAAGCCCAGTAGGTTTGATGGTATCAAAAACGTCATCGCAGAGAAGGTCAGTGACTTCATTTTTCCCTTCTTTGTTTGTTGAAATATCAAGCCATAGATTGTCAGGTAATACCCCTGCACTTTCCTTTGCATACATAATTCTTTGAGGGATCCCATTGTTATTCTTGCCCCAGTAAATCCGGCCTTGAGAGAGAAGCTCCTGAAATCCACTTTCGGGATACAACCAGATCCGTTTAATTTTTTCACCCTCCGGAGTGGTGACTGTATATTCATATCCTCCGCCTTGGTGCCCTTTAGTCGCTGTTATGGGCACAGGCCGCCAGAGATCCTCAGGATATTCCGATGTGGGATCGTTGTATGATGTTTCCAAATAGTCATCTGAAAGAGGAAGTCGCTGTGGTGCACCTGCTACGCTATGTCTATAGACAATAGCGAATTCGCCTTTCACTGCAAAACCCTTGCCATCATTTGCTGACTCTCTCTTCCGTCGCCATGTCGTTATCGACAGGAAGTTCTCTTCCCCCAGAATTTCATCACATATTGACCGGAGGCGAGCAACTTCACGCTCATCTATTGAAATAAACAGAAGCCCATCAGGGGAAAGGAGTTCATGCGCCAGCTTCAGCCGCGGATACATCATGTTCAGCCAGTCGGTGTGGAAGCGCCCGTTGGACTCCGTGTTGGTCGACAGCTTGTTTCCGCCTTCGCCCACTTGGCCCGTCAGCTCCAGATAGTTTTTAATGCTGTCTTTAAAATTGTCGGGATAGACGAAGTCGTTGCCAGTGTTGTAGGGCGGGTCGATGTAAATGAGCTTCACCTTGCCCGCGTAGGATTTTTGCAGGAGTTTTAGCACTTCGAGGTTGTCGCCCTCGATCATCAGGTTTTGGGTGGTGTCCCAGTCAACGCTGTCCTGCGGGCAGGGGCGCAAGGTCCCCCGGCTGGGGGTGAGGGCCAGTTGGCGGGCGGCCCGCTTGCCGTGCCAGTTGAGGCCGTATTTTTCCTCGGCGTCCGTCAGGGTTTGGTCGCCCACCAGCTGCTTCAGCACGTCGATGTTCACCGAAACGCCCGGAGCGCCTTCCGCAATCAGTTCGGGGAAGAGGGCTTTGAGCTGTGCGATATTGTCCGCAATGATATTTCGAGAAAGGGCTTCCGGGGCGTCTGGGCTTATCTTTTGCATGATACAATTCATTATAAGAGGTTCGCCTTTTCAGCAAGCGCGCTTTCCGTTTTTTTTGATTTCAGGCGGGCGGAGACGCGGGGAAGGTCTGCGGCACGCAACGGCGCTTTTTGCCTTTGCCAAAGCGCGCGGGCGCGTTGTAGTCTTGGAGGCTGTGAATCCGTCCGAAAAACAGCCTCCGGCGCTTTTGCGGCATGTTGCCATCATTATGGATGGCAACGGTCGGTGGGCCCGCGCGCGCGGGTTGCCCCGCATCGAGGGGCACCGCAAGGGGGTGGACAACGTGCGGCGCATTGCGCAGGCCGCCTGCGACAACGGCATCCGCTACCTGACGCTGTACGCTTTTTCCGTCGAAAACTGGAAGCGGCCCAAGGAGGAGATTCAGGCGCTGATGGGGCTGCTCGAAACCTTTTTGAAAAAGGGGGTCGAAGACTTTGCGCGCAACCGCATCCGCCTGCGGGTGATCGGGGATATCGACGCCCTGCCGCTGTTGCAGCGCACGTTGCTCAAGCGCGCGCTCAAGCAGACGGAACAATACGACGACTACCATCTGGTGCTGGCCCTCAACTACGGGGCGCGCACCGAGGTGCTCGACGCCGCCAAAGCCTACGCCGCCGACGTCGCGGCGGGCAAGGCCGACCCCAAGGCGCTCGATTGGGAGGGCTTCGCGCGCTACCTGACCACCGCCGACATCCCCGACCCCGACTTGATTATCCGCACCTCCGGCGAGCACCGCCTGAGCAACTTTTTGCTCCTGCAGGCCGCCTATTCGGAAATGTATTTTAGCCCCGTCCACTGGCCGGATTTTGACGAAACGTGCTTTGCGCAGGCGATTGCCGACTATCGCAACCGCGAGCGCCGTTTCGGCCTGACCGGCGAGCAAGTCAAGCAGGGCGAAGCCCCCGCGGCCTCGTAGCTGCCGGACGCATTTTTTTTAGATTTCCTTTTCGCCACGCGATAGCCCCCCACCACCTATCCCTCCCATGCTTCACCGAACCCTGAGCACGCTCGCCCTTTGGACCATCGTTTTTTGCGCCCTGTATTTTGGGGGCATGTGGGGCGCGGCGGCGCTCTTGGTGGTGCTGTCGGCGCTGGCGCAGTGGGAGTATTACGGCCTGCGTCAGGCATCCGGCGCGCCCGTTTACCGTGGCTGGGGCATGACGATGGGGCTTGTGTGGATGGCCTTTGTGGCCGCATTGTGCCTGTTGCTGTTTTTTCAGGCCTTGAAGACTTTATACGGCTATACGGCCTATCTGGACAGCGCTTTGATTGCCTGCGGGATACTCTCCTTGGTTCTAATGGTGCAATGCCTGTTTTTGTGTGTGCGCACTGCCCCCACGCAGGAGCACCTGCGCGCGGTCGTAGAGACTCTGTTTGGGGTGTTTTACGTGCCCGTGCTGCTTTCTTTTTACATGCTCATCGCCGTGTTTTTTGCGGGACCTGAGACCGGGGTCTGGCTGGCGGTGTTGGTGGTGGCCATGGCCAAATTCGCCGATGTCGGCGGTCTTCTTATTGGCAAGGCCTTTGGCAGACACAAGATAGCCCCCGCCATCAGTCCGAAAAAATCGTGGGAGGGGCTCTTGGGCAGCGTGGTGTTTTCGATGCTGGTGATGCTGTTCGCCTATTATCTGCCCTTGTGGTGCGAAGGCGCGATATACTGGGGGCGCTGGGTGTCTCTGATACCGCTGCCGGCGTGGCTTTTGTTCTCCGCCATCGTCGCGGTGGTCAGCTTGCTGTCCGATTTGACGGAATCCGCCTTCAAGCGCGTGGCCGACAAGAAGGACTCGGGCGGCGTGATTCCCGGCATCGGCGGGGCGCTTGATTTGTGCGACAGCCTGCTCTTCACCGGCCCCGTCGCGTTCGTGTGCATTTTGTTGTGGCTGACGATGAACGCTCTTTCCTGAAATGAGTCTCAAACGCATCTCTTTACTCGGGGCCACGGGCTCCATCGGCGACAGCACCTTGCAGGTGCTGCGCAAAAACCCCGACCGCTTAAAACTGGTCGGCATTGCCGGGGCGCGGCGCTGGCGGGAACTGGCGGCCATCGCCACCGAGTTCAACGTCGCGGAGGTCACCGTTTACGAGGAGAAGGCCTTCGCCGAGGCCGTGGCCCATCCGGAGCTGTTCCCCAAGGGCGTGCAGCTCTATCGCGGGATGGAGGGGCTTTTGCACATCGCCACTTTGCCGCAGGCCGACATGGCGGTGATCGCCATCGTGGGCACGACCGGGCTCGAACCCACGCTGGCCGCCATCGAGGCGGGCAAGCAGATTGCCTTGGCCAGCAAGGAAGTGCTGGTGCTGGCGGGCAAATTCGTGATGAAGGCGGCCGCCGCCAAGGGCATCCGCCTGATGCCGATGGACAGCGAGCACAACGCCATTTTCCAATGCCTCGACCGCGAGCCGCACAAGCACGTGGAAAAGCTGATTCTCACCGCTTCCGGCGGGCAGTTCCGCGATTTTACGATTTCGCAGATGGAGACCATCCGCCCCGAGGACGCGCTTAAAAACCCGAATTGGGACATGGGCCCCAAGGTGACGGTGGACTCCTCCACCATGGCCAACAAGGGGCTGGAAGTGATCGAGGCGCACTGGCTGTTCAACATGCCCAACGAGCGCATCGACGTGGTGGTGCACCCGCAAAGCATCGTGCATTCCATGGTGCAGTTTGTGGACGGGGCCGTGCTGGCGGAGCTTTCGCCGCCCTCGATGACGTTCCCCATCCAGCACAGTTTGTTTTATCCCGAGCGCATCGGCGGGGTGCACACGGCGGTCGATTTTTCGCAGTGTCTGCGGCTGGATTTTCGCGCGCCGGATGTGGAGCGTTTTCCCGCGCTCGCCCTCGCGCGCCGCGCGCTGGTGCAAGGGGGGATCGGCGGGGCCATTTTCAACGCCGCCAACGAGGTGGCCGTGCCCGCCTTCCTCGCGGGGCGCATTCCCTATTTGTCCATCCCGAAGGTGATAGAGCGCACGCTCGACCGCGTGAGCAATTTTGAACCCGGACGGCTGGAGGATGTCATAAGCGCGGACGGCGAAGCGCGCTGCTTGGCGACCGAGGCCGTCAAATACTTTGAAAGATAACCCGCTGTGAACGCCTCCTTTTTTGCCGAATTGTTTTCCAACGCATGGAATGTCGCGTTGGTGTTCGTGTTTTTGGGCATTTCCATTTTTGTCCACGAACTGGGGCATTTTTTGGTGGCGCGCAAGCGCGGGATGAAGGTGGACCGCTTTTCCATCGGCTTTGGGCCGAAGGTGTTCGGCTGGCGCGGCAAGGACGGGGTGGAATACCGCGTGTCGCTGTTGCCGCTGGGGGGCTACGTGTCGCTGCCGCAAATGGCCGACATGGAGGCGATTGAGGGCGAGGCCTCAACCCCGCGCGAGCAATTGCCTGCCCCGAGTTTTACCGACAAGGCCTGCGTGCTCGTGGCGGGGGCGGGGTTCAACTTTTTGTTCGCCCTGTTCATCGCCTGCGTGCTGTGGGCGGTGGGCCTGCCCGTGGCCCCTGAAACCGAGACGACCACCATCGGCTACGTGGTGAAGGAAGTCTCGCCCAAGGGCGACGCCAAGCTCGTCACGTCCCCGGCCTACGCCGCCGGACTAAAGGCGGGCGACCAGATTGTGGCCGTGGACGGATTCAACGTGTCGCGCTTTGCGGAGGTGACGAATTTTGTGATGACGGGCACGGGCCGCGCCGCCGACGGCAGGCCGCGCGCGGTGCTCTCGATCGAGCGCGACGGCAAGGTCGCGGACGTCGAAATTTTCCCCGTGCTGGTGGAGATCAATGCCGTCTCCGGCGACGCCGTGCGCCGCATGGGGGTGATGCCCGCGCAGGCGCTGGAAGTGGGCCGCGTGGCGGAGGGCTCCCCCGCCGCCGCCGCCGGATTGCAGGTGGGCGACAAGCTTTTGAAATTGGACGGCGAACCTTTGTACCACGCCATGCCGCTGTTGGAAAAGACGGGCAAGGGCGAGGCCGTGCGCCTGACGATCGCGCGCGGCGACACCCCGCGCGAGATCACCTTGCAACCCGCGCAGGTGGCCGTCACCCAGCCGATGGCGCAGGTGTATTTGCCCGGGCAAACGCACAGCGCGCTCTCGCTTTTCGACGCGGGCAAGGGCGCGGGCTTGGCGCTGTTTTCGCTGGACGACGAAGGGCTGTTGCCCCAAGTCGATTTGGAGCAGGCGGTCGTTTTGAAAAGCGTGAACGGCGCGGCCATCGCCGACACGGCGGCCTTGCTCCAGGCCGTGCAGGCCGCGCACGACCGGCCCATCACCCTCGAATTTTCCGTGAACGGCGCGCCCCAGCAGGCGGTGTTGCCCGCCGGGACGCGGGCCGATGTGGCCCCGCACCGCGTGTGGGCCGTGGGGGTTGAATTTTCGCGCGCCCCGCAGATTGTGCACCGCAACCCGCTGGCGCAAATCGGCGACGTCTTCACGATTACGTGGCGCACGCTGACGAGCCTATTGAGCCCCTCTTCCGACGTGGGGGTGAGCATGCTCTCGGGCCCCGTGGGCATCCTGCGCGTGTACCACCAGTTGTTGTCCGCCGACTTCCGCTTGGTGCTGTGGTTCACGGTGTTGCTCAACGTGAATTTGGGCATCCTCAACTTGCTCCCCCTGCCGGTGCTCGACGGCGGGCACGTGCTCTTTGCCTTTGTCGAAAAGCTGCGCGGCAAGCCGCTGCCTTTGAAAGTGCTCACCTCCGTCAACGGGGCCTTCATGCTGCTGTTGCTGGGCATGATCGTGTACGTCACCTTCTTCGACAGCCGCCGCTGGCAGGGCGAAAACCGCGCCGAAAACCTCGCCGCCGAACGCGCGCGCTGCTACGTGAACCCGGTGTTCCCCCCGCACGAGCGCTAATTTTATTTTTCCTATGAAACTGACTTATTGTCCTTCGCGTTTTCACACGCTGCGCCAGCCGACGCGGGAAATTTCCGTCGGCGCTTTGAAGCTGGGGGGCAACCACCCCATCCGCGTGCAGAGCATGGTGAACAGCCCCACGCTCGACATCGACGCCACCGTGCAGCAAAGCCTTGAACTGGCCCGCGCCGGGTGCGAGCTGGTGCGCATCACCGCCCCCAACAAGGAGGCCGCGCACGCCCTCAAGGCGATTCGCGCCAAGCTCAACGCGCAGGGCTGCACCGTGCCGCTGGTGGCCGACATTCACTTTCTGCCCGTGGCCGCGATGGAGGCCATTGAGCACGTCGAAAAGGTGCGCGTGAACCCGGGCAACTACGCCGACAAGAAAAAGTTTCTCCAGCGCGACTACACCGACGCCGAATACAAAGAGGAGATTGAGCGCTTGTTCGAGGCGTTTTCGCCGCTGGTCAAGCGCGCGAAGCAGTTGGGCCGGGCCCTGCGCATCGGCACCAACCACGGCTCGCTGTCCGACCGCATCATGAACCGCTACGGCGACACCCCGATGGGCATGGTGGAGTCCACCCTAGAATTTGTGCGCATTTGCGAGGCCAACGGCTTTTACAATTTGTGCGTCTCGATGAAGTCGAGCAACCCCAAGGTGATGATCGAGGCGTACCGCTTGTGCGCGCTCAAAATGGCCGAAGAGGGCATGCACTATCCCATGCACTTGGGCGTCACCGAAGCCGGCGGGGGAGAGGACGCCCGCATCAAGAGCGCGGCGGGCATCGGCGCGCTGTTGTACGACGGCATCGGCGACACCGTGCGCGTGTCGCTCACGGAAGACCCCGTGTGCGAAGTGCCCGTGTGCCAAGCGCTGCTCAAGCGCGTGGAAGCCCTGTGGGCGCAAGCCGCGCAGGCCAAGGCCCGGCCGCAGGCCCCCGACGCCCTAGACCCCTTCCAGTACCGCCGCCGCGAGAGCCTCACCATCGGCAACGTGGGCGCTTCCCAGTTGCCGCGCGTGTGGGTGCGCGCGCACGGGGCCGACGCCGCCGCGATTGCCGCCGTGCAAAAAAAGCGCAAGGACGCCCCCGCCGAAGGCCTCATTTTGCCGTTTAACAAAGAAAATGTCGCCCTGTGGAACGCCCTGCAAGGCAAGGTGAAAACGGCGGTGTGGGAAGCCGACGCCTCGGCCAAGCCCGCCGATTTTTCCGCGCCGCCCCAGGCGCAGTCAACCGTCGTGGCGCGCCATTTTGAAAACGCCGCCGAGCTGGCCCCGTGGCTGGAGGCGGCGCACCAGCAGGCCTTTGTCCTCGCGGTGGACGCCTCGCCCGAGGCCCTGCGCGGCGGGATTGCCGCGGCCCTCGCAGGGCATGCAGGGCACGTCATCGCGGCGGTGTCGCGCCCCAGCGGCGGACGCCATCCCGTGGGCACGGCCCGCGCCGCGGCGCAGGCCCTCGCCGACGCCGGGGTGAAAGCGCCCCTGTGGCTGCGCGTCACGCCCGCCGACGTGTTGGCGGACAAAAAGGACGCCGACGGCCTGCTCTTGGAAGCCTCCATGCAACTGGGCGCGCTCCTGTGCGACGGGCTCGGCGACGTGGTGTCGGTGGAAACGGCCCCGAGCGTGGAACGCGCCGTGGCGCTGGGCTACGACATCCTGCAAGGCATGCGATTGCGCACCACCAAGACCGAATATATTTCCTGCCCGAGTTGCGGACGCACGCTCTACGATTTGCAAAAGACGACCGCCGCCATCCGCGCCCAGACGGGCCACTTGAAGGGCGTGACCATCGCCATCATGGGCTGCATCGTCAACGGCCCCGGCGAAATGGCCGACGCGGACTTCGGCTATGTGGGCGGAGCCCCCGGCAAAATCAACCTCTACGTCAAGAAGGAGTGCAAGGAAGTCGGCATTCCGATGGACAAGGCCGTGGACCGCCTCATCCAGCTCATCAAAGAAAACGGACAGTGGGTCGAGCCCGATCAGGAAGTTTAATCGTCAGTTTTGTTTTTCAATTCATGGACACTTTTTCCCGCCCCGACGGCCGCGCGTGCGACGCGCTGCGCGACATCAGCTTTGTCAAAGACTTCGCCCCGCACGCCACCGGTTCGGTGCTGGCGTGCTTTGGCAACACCCGCGTGATTTGCGCGGCCACCTTGGAACCCAAAGTGCCCTCGTGGATGAAGGCGCAGGGCGTTTCCGGCGGATGGATTACCGCCGAGTACGCGCTGTTGCCCTACAGCACGCTCACGCGCAAGCCGCGCGAGGTGACCAAGGGCAAGCAGGAGGGCCGCACGGTGGAGATCCAGCGCCTGATCGGGCGCGCGCTGCGCGCGGTGGTGGATTTGGACAAGATGCCCGACTACACCTTGTGGATAGACTGCGACGTGTTGCAGGCCGACGGCGGCACGCGCACGGCCTCCGTCACCGGGGCCTATGTGGCCGCGCGGCTGGCCGTCCAGCGCCTGGTCGCCAAGGGCGCGCTCAAGCAAGACCCCTTCCGCGATTCGGTGGCGGCGGTGTCCGTGGGTATTTTCAACGGGCGGGAAATTTTGGATTTGAACTACATTGAGGACAAAGACGCCGCCGTCGATTGCAATGTGGTGATGACCTCCGGCGGGCAGTTGGTCGAAGTGCAGGGGGCGGGGGAGGAGAGCACTTTCTCGGAAGCCCAGTTGCACGCGATGCTGGCGCTGGCCAAAAAGGGCCTCGCCGAATTGGCCCAAAAACAGGCCGACGTGCTGGCGGGCGCGTAAGCCCCCTGCGGCCTTGCGGGCGCGCCGCAACAAGGCGGCGGATGTCCCGCCGCGATGGGCGCGCGCGGGGTCTCCCATTTGTCTTTTTTATAAAACAATGGGATTTCCGGCAAAGCGCGCGGGGCCGTCGCCATTTTTTTACAGAAAAAACGCGCATTTGAAAAAACGTTTTTCTTAAAAGCTTGCAAAACCCGTCATAACGGCTAAAAATTCGGGACGAAAGGCGGAAAACGTCAATTTGCGACAGGTCGTCTTTGCGCGCTTGCACGAGCTTAGAACCTCAGCGGGCGCGGTTCAAAGGGCGCACTTTCAAAAATAGATTTGTCTATTGTTGGGTGTGCGCTAAATTGAAATTCTTCCTTTCGACCACAGGGACACACCCCATTTTTGGAGCGCTGCCGCTGCAGGCCCTACCAATTTTTCCCGAGAAATGAATATACACGAATACCAAGCCAAGGAACTGTTTGCAAAATACGGCATTGCAATTCCGAAAGGGTATGCCGCCCATTCGAAAAATGAAATTCAGCAGGCGCTCGAGCAGTTGCCTGAAGGCAGAATAGTGGTGAAGAGCCAAATCCACGCCGGTGGGCGCGGCAAGGGCGTCTTTACCGACGGCTTTCAAGGCGGCGTCAAGGTGACTCCCTCCAAGAAGGACGCCGTCGAAGTGGCCGACCGCATGCTGGGCAACGTTCTGGTGACCAAACAAACAGGACCCCTCGGCCGCAAGGTGAACACGCTCTATTTCACCGAAACAAACTCCATCAAGAAGGAGTACTACATGGCGATTCTGCTCGACCGCAAGGTGGCGCAGCCCGTCATTATCGCCTCGACCGAAGGCGGCATGGACATCGAAAAGGTGGCCGCCGAAACCCCCGAGAAGATTGTGCGCGTGCATGTCGATCCGCTGTTCGGCCTGCGCGACTACGAAGCCCGCGAAGTGGCGTTTGCCCTGGGCTTTCGCGAAGACCTGCTCAAGCAGTGCGTCAAGCTCATCCGCTCGCTGTACAAGCTGTACTGGGACCTCGACGCCTCCTTGGTGGAAATCAACCCCCTGGTCGTCACCGAGGACAGCCAGCTCGTGGCGCTCGACGCCAAGATCAATTTTGACGACAACGCGCTGTACCGCCACCCCGACGTGCTGGCCCTGCGCGACCTCAACGAGGAAGACCCCAAGGAAGTGGCCGCCTCGAACTTTTCGCTCAACTACATCGCGCTCGAAGGCAACATCGCCTGCTTGGTGAACGGCGCGGGCCTGGCCATGGGCACCATGGACATCATCCAGCACTACGGCGGCAAGCCCGCCAACTTCCTCGACGTGGGCGGCGGCGCCAACGAGGAGCAGGTGACGGAAGCCTTTAAGATCATTTTGACCGACCCGTCCGTGAAGGGCATTTTGGTCAACATCTTCGGCGGCATCATGAAGTGCGACATCATCGCGCGCGGCATCATCGCCGCGGCGCAGAAGTTGCACTTGTCGCTGCCGCTCGTGGTTCGCCTTGAGGGCACCAACGTGAAGGAGGGCAAGGAGCTGCTCAAGAACAGCGGCTTGGCCCTGATCCCCGCCGACTCGCTCGGCGACGCCGCCCAGAAGATCGTCGCGGCGGTCAAAAAGGCATAACCCACGCACACAGGAGAATTTTTAAAATGAGTATTTTGGTCGATAAAAACACCCGGCTGGCCGTTCAAGGCATCACGGGCAAATCGGGCAGTTTCCACGCGCAGTTGTGCATGGAATACGGCACCAACCTCGTCGCGGGCGTGACCCCCGGCAAGGGCGGCGCCAAGTTTTTGGACAAAGTGCCGATTTATGACACACTGGCCCAGGCCGTGCGCGAACAGGGCGTCAACGCCTCGATGGTGTTTGTGCCGCCGCCCTTTGCCGCCGACTCCATCTTGGAGGCCATCGACGCCGAAGTGCCGCTGGTCATCTGCATCACCGAGGGCATTCCGATCCGCGACATGGAGCAGGTGAAGGCCCGCTTGCGCTACAGCAAGACCCGCCTCATCGGCCCGAACTGCCCCGGCATCATCACCCCCGGCCAGTGCAAGATCGGCATCATGCCCGGCTACATTCACCGCCCCGGCAAAGTGGGCATCGTCTCGCGCTCGGGCACGCTCACGTACGAGGCCGTTTGGCAGCTCACCTCCATCGGGCAGGGCCAGTCCACGGTGATCGGCATCGGCGGCGACCCGGTCAACGGCACCAGCCACTTGGACGCCGTGCGCATGTTTAACGAAGACCCGCAAACCGAGGCCATCATCATGATCGGCGAAATCGGCGGCGACGCCGAGGAGCAGGCCGCGGCCTACATCAAGGCCAACGTCAAGAAGCCCGTGGCCGCCTTTATCGCGGGCGTCACCGCGCCTCCCGGACGCCGCATGGGCCACGCGGGCGCGATTGTGTCGGGCAGCAGCGGCTCCGCCGCCACGAAGATTGCCGCGCTCAAAGACGCCGGCATCGCCGTGTCGCCCACGCCCTCCGAAATGGCCTCGACCCTGATGACCATCTGGAAGCCCTAGGGTAAACACAAGACAAACGGAAATCCAAATTCCGTTCCCAAAAAACGCCTCCCTCCGGAGGCGTTTTTTTTTGCGGGGGCGACATCCGCGCGCCCAGCGGGCAAGCGCGTTACAAATCGGTGGCGGTTGTGTTTTCAAAGCGGGAAAATCCGCGCGGCGGACGGCGAATGCGCGGAATGGATGTTTTTATTCAAGAAACATCTTGAAAACGGATGGGGAGTGGGGTAGGTATTCAGCAGTCCATTTGGCGCGGCGGGAAAAACGGCGGTTTGCGAGGATGCCCACACCACCTTTATACGACCCCTTGATATGGCGGGCATTGCGCCCGTCCTTTTCTGTTTATTTTAAAAAGCCGCAGGGCCGCTTTTTTGTTTGTCTTACCCCGCGTGCGGCCGTCGCCGCCGCAGGCGCGGGCGCAACCCTCACCCTCGAATGATAACTATGAAGCCTGCTTATACCCCCTTGCGTCGATTGTGCGCGTTGTCTGCTGTGCTGTGCGTTTCGCTGGCGATCGCCCATGCGCAAACCGCCGCCGCCCAACCCGCCACCCAACCCGCAACGGCCACGGTGGCCGCCCAAACGGCCTCCGCCGCCGCCGCAGCTCCCGACGCAACGACGGCGGTAGCCCCGGCCCCCGAAGCAAAGCCGCAAGGCGCGATCAACAAAACCTTTGACTGGATCAACGCCCAGAGCGCGAAAATCAACAACGACTACGGCGTCGCGCTGATATTCGACTACGAGGCCGACGTCTTGGGCAATCCCACGGGCGGCCTCACGCGCGGGGTCGCGTATTCGCAGACCATCCTGTACGGCTGCACGCTGGATTTGGAAAAGATCGCCCACATCAAGGGGGCCTCCTTCACGCTCACGGGCCTCACCACGGGCGCGAGCAACCTGAGCAACAAGATCGGCAACGTGTTCACCGCCGCCCAGACCTTTGTGGGCAACGGCACGTATCTCTATCAGGCCTATTGGCAGCAACTGCTGTGCGACAACAATCTGCAAATTCAGGCGGGCCGCCTCAACACAAACACCTTCGCCTCGCTGCCCGCGTTTGGCTTGCAGGTGTCCGGCGGCGTCAACGGCAACCCCACCAGCTTGTTTGTGAACACCAACTTTTTGAGCGAGCCCTATTCCATTTGGGGCGCGAACGCCACCGCCACCGTCAGCGAACAGTACTATGTGGCGGGCGGCCTCTATCAGGCTTCCGACGACCCGGGCAAAAACCACGGTCTGGACTTCTCCTTCACCGACAACACCACCGGCTTGTTCATGATGGCCGAAACCGGCTGGACGCCCACCTTCGGGGCCGTCACCAAGGAAGACCCCGGCCTGCCGGGCGTCTACAAAGTCGGCGGCTACTCGTCCACGGCCCCCTACCAGTATTTTAACGGCAACGGCACCGAGAACTTCACCTACGGCTTCTACGGCATGGGCCAGCAGATGGTCTGGCGCAACGCCGCCAACCCCAACAACAATTTCTCGCTGTGGGGCGGCATGACGTACTCGCCGCAGGACGACGTGGCCGAAATGACCTTGATGGGCTTCGGCGGCTTTGTCTGGCAGGGGCTGATCCCCAACCGCGACCAAGACCAGTTGCTGGGCGCGGTGATGGTGGGCAATTTCAGCGCGCCCTACGCGCAGGCCTCCTACACGCCCGCCGCGGGCAGCCCCACGTGCGAAACGGTGCTCGACTTCAGCTACGTCATCACCATCAACAAGAACTTTTTCATCCAGCCGGACATCCAGTACATCATCCGCCCGGGCGGCCTGACCAGCACGCAAAACGCCTTGGTCATCGGCGTGCAGTTCGGCCTCAGTTTGTAAGCGCCCTCTCGTCGGGCTCGCGCGCGCGTCGCTTTTTTTAAACATTTCAGAAAAACACACCCAAAGAAAGAGGAACATCATGTCGCTACATTCCAAAAAATCCATCGCCTCGCAGGTCAACGACGAGGTTTTCGCCTCAAAGGAACTGTCCAAGGCCCTGCCCAAATACCGCTTCCCCAAAAACGAAGCGCCCGCCGACGACGTGTATCAGGCCGTGCGCGACGAGCTGATGCTCGACGGCAACGCCCGCCAAAACCTCGCCACCTTCTGCCAGACGTGGGAGGAACCGCAGGTGCACAAGCTCATGGACTTGTGCATCGACAAGAACATGATCGACAAGGACGAGTACCCGCAGACCGCCGAGATCGAAGGCCGCTGCGTCCACATGATCGCCGACTTGTGGAACTCGCCGCAGGCCGCCGACACCATCGGGTGTTCGACCACGGGCTCCAGCGAGGCGGCGATGCTCGGGGGCATGGCGCTCAAGTGGCGCTGGCGCGCCAAGCGCAAGGCCGCCGGGAAAAAGGCCGACAAGCCCAACATGATTTGCGGCCCCGTGCAGATTTGCTGGCACAAGTTCGCCCGCTACTGGGACATTGAGCTGCGCGAAATTCCCATGGAGGGCAACCGCCTGATCATGACGCCGGAGGAAGTCATCAAGCGCTGCGACGAAAACACCATCGGGGTCGTGCCCACCTTGGGCGTCACCTTCACCGGCCAGTACGAGCCCGTCAAGGCCGTCAGCGACGCGCTCGACAAATTCCAGAAAAAGACCGGCATCGACATCCCCATCCACGTGGACGGGGCCAGCGGCGGCTTCTTGGCCCCTTTCTGCGCCCCCGACATGCCGTGGGACTTCCGCCTGCCGCGCGTGAAGTCGATCAACGCCTCGGGCCACAAGTTCGGCCTCGCGCCCTTGGGGGCCGGCTGGGTGGTGTGGCGCGAAAAGGAGGATCTGCCCGAAGACCTCATCTTCAACGTCAACTACCTCGGCGGCAACATGCCCACCTTCGCGCTGAACTTCTCGCGCCCGGGCGGCCAGATTATCGCGCAGTACTACAACTTCCTGCGTCTGGGCCGCGAGGGCTACCGCAAGATTCAAAGCGCCTGCTACGACTCGGCCATGTACTTCGCCAAGCAGATAGAGAAAATCGGCCCGTTCAAGGTGCTGTACAACGGCGACCCCACCTCCGGCATTCCCGCCGTCAGCTGGTCGCTCAAGCCCGGGGCCAAGACGCCGTACACCCTCTACGACCTGGCCGACCGCCTGCGCGTGCGCGGCTGGCAGGTGCCCGCCTACTCGATGCCCCCCAAGCGCGAAGACCTTGTTGTCAGCACCTTGAACGTGCGCCACGGGGTGAGCCGCGACCTCGTCACCCTGCTCATCGAGGACTTCAAGCGCACCATGGAGTACTTTGACAAGCACCCGGCGGAGCATCCCATCACCGCCGCCGAAGGCACCGGCTACCACCACTAAAACAACCTCCGCACGGAGCATAAAACTTATGGCCACACCCACTCAAAATCCCGCGAAGCAACTGGGCCTGTTCGGTTTCTTCGCCATCACGGCCTCGATGGTGATGGCCGTGTACGAATACCCGACCTTTGCCACCTCGGGCTTCAGCCTCATATTCTTCCTGCTGGCCGCCGGTTTGCTGTGGTTCATTCCCGTCGCCTTGTGCGCGGCGGAAATGGCCACGGCGGAGGGCTGGGAAGACGGCGGCGTGTTCGCGTGGGTGTCCAACACCCTGGGCGAGCGCTGGGGCTTCGCGGCGATTTCCTTCACCTACTTGCAGATCGCCGTCGGGTTTATCCCGATGTTGTATTTCGTGCTGGGCGCGCTGTCCTACGTGCTGGGTTGGCCCGAACTCAACACCGACCCCGCGATCAAGACGATTGCGGCGCTGGTGATTGTCTGGGGCCTGGCCTTCAGCCAGTTGGGCGGCACCAAGTACACCGCGCGCATCGCCAAGGCGGGGTTTGTGGGCGGCATCCTGCTGCCCGCGGGCATCCTCGTGGTGCTGGCGATTTTGCATCTTTCCAGCGGCAAGGATTTGGAAATCAAGATGGACGCGAGCACGTTCTTCCCGGATTTCACCAACATCAACACCCTCGTGGTGTTGGTCGCCTTCATCTTGAGCTACATGGGCGTTGAGGCCTCGGCCACCCACGTCAACGAGATGAAGAACCCCAACCGCGACTATCCGCTGGCGATGTTCATGCTGATGGTGGCGGCGGTGCTTTTGAGCTCCATCGGCGGCCTCGCCATCGCGGCGGTGATTCCCAACGCCGACATCAACCTGAGCGCGGGCGTGGTGCAAACCTTCCAAGCGCTGATCGCCGAACACGGCACGGGGCTGGGCTGGGTGGTGCGCATTATCGCGGCCATCCTCATGCTGGGCGTGGTGGCGGAGATTTCCGCCTGGATCGTGGGCCCCTCGCGCGGCATGTACGTCACGGCGCAGCGCGGCATCCTGCCCAAGGCGCTGAACAAGGTGAACAAGAACGGCGTGCCCGTGCATCTGGTGTTTTTCCAGTTGGCGATCACCAGCGTGGCCATCGTGGTGCTGACCATGGGCGGCGGCGGCAACAACATGTCCTTCTTGGTCTCCATGGCGTTGACGGTGGTGCTCTACCTCATCACGTACTTCCTGCTGTTTTTGGCCTACATCAACTTGCACCTCAAGCACAAGGACATCAAGCGCGCCTACCGCATTCCCGGCGGCCCGTTCGGGTTGCTCGTGGCGGTGACGGGTTTTGCGGTGTCGGTGCTGGCCTTCATCATCTCGTTCTTCCCCCCGAGCGGTCTGCCCGCCGGAGAGCCGCGTTTGTACGTGATTTTGCTGATCGTCAGCTTCCTCGTGATTTTGGCGATCCCCTTCATCGTCTACGCCCTGCACGACAAGAAGAACAAGGCGGGCGCGGCCCAGATGGTGAAGATCACCACCGCGAACGCCCCCGAAGGGCACTTCTGGGTGCACCCGCGCGTGCGCGCCACGCACCACCTCGTGCCCACCGACGAGAGCGTGCTCGACCAAACTCCGCACAACGAACCCAAAGTTTAAAACGCAACCGCATCCCCGCCGCCGCTTGAGGACACACCCATGATTGCCGATTATCTCAAAGACTTGGTGACCCGCCACCGCGAGGACTATCGCGCGGGCGCCGTCGCCACCTATATTCCGGAATTGGCCAAAGTGGATCCCGCGCTGCTGGGGATCGCGATCGCCTTTCAAGACGGGCGCGTGGTGACCGCGGGCGACGCGCAGGTAACATTCGCCATCGAGAGCATCTCGAAAACCGTGGTGCTCTCGCTCGCGCTGCTCGACCGGGGCGAGGAGACCGTCTTTCGCCACATGCGCGAAGAGCCCTCCGGCGACGCGTTCAACTCGATTGTCAAATTGCAGACGGGGTCGGCCCACGTGCCGTCCAACCCCTACATCAACGCGGGGGCCATTCTCACCAGTTCGCTGATCAAGGGCGCGACGCCCGACGAGCGCTTCGGGCGCGTGCTGGATTTCATGCGCAAAATATCCGAGACGGACGACCTCGACCTCGACCGCGAAACCTATCTGTCGGAAAAGGCGACCGGCGACACCAACCGCGCGCTGGCGTGGATGATGAAAAGCTACGGCGACATCGACGGCGACGTCGAGGACATCCTCGACGTGTATTTCCGCCAGTGCTCCATCCGCGTCACGGCGGTGGCGTTGGCGAAGATAGGCCGCTTTTTCGCGGCGGGGGGCGTGCTGTCCGACGGGCGGCGCGTGCTCTCGGTGCGCGAGGCGCGCATCGTCGTGGGCCTGATGACCACCTGCGGCCTGTACAACGGCACGGGCACTTACATGGTGGACGTGGGCGTGCCCACCAAATCGGGCGTGGGGGGCGGGCTCTTGGCCGCCTATTCCGGCGTGGGGGGCATCGGCACGTTTTCGCCCGCGCTCGACGCCGTGGGCAACAGCGTGGCCGGCATGCGCATGATGGACGATTTGGCCGAGCAACTGGGCCTCGACGTTTTGATGCCGACCGTGGACGCCTCGAAATTGAAGTGATGTGACGGCGTGGGTACTCAATAACCTTCATGCAAGACACACAACCCCCCGGCGCGTATAAAATCCGTTTAATGACGCTGGTAGCCCTGTCGGCTGCCGGCGTTTTTTCCGTGGCCAACAACGGGGCGCTGGCGACCGACGGCTTTGCCGTCATCACCTATTTGCTGGTGGCCGCCGTGGGCTACCTGCTGCCGTGCGTGCTGGTGGCCGGGGAGTTGGGCTCGCGCATTCAGGGCTCCGGGGGCATTTTCGACTGGGTGGCCGCGGGGCTGGGCCCGCGCTGGGGCGTGGCGGCGGCGGGCGCGCAGTGGGCGCAAAACCTGCCGTTTTTGCCCTACGCCTTCGCCTTTGCGGCGGCGGGATTGGCCGCGATTATCGACCCCGGGCTCATCAGCAACAAGGTGTGGACGTTTTTCGTGATGCTCGTGTTCATCTGGGGCGGCACGCTCGCAAATTTGTTCAGCCTAAAACTTTCCTCGCGCGCCATCACCGCCGGATTTGTCGTGGGCAACTTGTTGCCCGCCGCCGCGCTCGTGGTGCTGGCGGCCTTGTGGCTGCTCAAGGGCCAGCCCTCCGCGCTGACCTTCACATGGAAGGGCCTGACCCCGGACATCGACCTCAGCCAGCTCATGATTTTCACCGGGGTGATGCTGGCGCTCTTCGGCATCGAGGTGGCGGCCCCGCTCGCCCGCCGCGTGGACAATCCCCGCCGCACGTTCCCCATTGCCATGGGCGTTTCGGCCCTCGTCATCGTGGTGGGCTACGCCGTGAGCGTGGTGCCCATTTCCATCGCGGTGCCGCAGGACAAAATTTCGCTCGAATACGGCACGCTGACGGCCTTTAAAACCTATTTCGACTTTTTCGGCATCGGCTGGATGCGCCCGGTAATGGCCTTCCTGCTGGTCTTGGGCGTGGCCTCGGTGGGACTGGTGTGGATTTTGACGCCCGCGCGCACGATGCAGGCGATGGCCGACCACGGGCTCATCCCGCACGCCTTTTCCGTGCGCAATGGCGCGGGCATGCCGGTCGGGGCCCTGCTCATTCAGGCGGTGCTGGCCTCGCTCTTCGCGCTGCCCGTCCTGTTTTTGCCCACCGTGGGCGCGGCCTTTTTCCTCTCGCTGGCGGCGGCGGCCCAGTTGCACCTGATCATGTACCTCATCCTTTTCGCCGCCTTCATCAAGGTGAAGCTCACCGACGCGCCGCCCCCCGGCGTCTTTGTGATTCCCGGCGGCAAAACCTTCGGCGCGCTCATTTCCCTGCTGGGCGCGCTCACCTGCGCCGTCGCCTTCATCGTGGGCTTCATCCCCCCGACCAGCGTATTGCACGGCAGCGAATCCCAACTCGCCGTCTACTGGGGCGTCCTGGCCGCCAGCATCCTGGGCTTTGCCGTCGTCATCACATGGATCGTCCGCAAAATCGGCGCGCAAGCCCCCGCGCGGCCCGGCGCTAATCCTTAATCGCCCGAATCACGCGGCAGGGGTTGCCCGCCGCGACGACGTTCGAGGGAATATCTTTGACGACCACCGAGCCCGTGCCGATCACCGCGTTGTCGCCGATGGTCACCCCGGGCAGCACCATGACGCCGCCCCCGAGCCAGCAATTTTTGCCGATGGACACGGGCTTGGCCTCGCAGCCGAGCACTTCGCCGCCCGCGCGTTGGGCCGCCGCAATCGGGTGCGTCGAGGCGTAGATTTGCGCGTTGGGCGCGACAATGGTGTTGTCGCCGATGGTGATGCGCGCGCCGTCGAGAATGGTGGCGTTGTAATTGAAAAAAACGTTGTCGCCGAAAAAGATGTTTTTGCCGAAGTCGCAGGTAAAGGGCGGCTCGACGCGCACGTTTTTGCCGCAGCCGCCCAAAATCCCGCGCAAGCGGGCCTCGCGCCCGGCGTAGTCGGCGCAGGGCAGGGCGTTGAAGGCGCACAAGGCCTCGCGGGCGCGCATGTAGTCGTCGAAACACGCTTGGGTTTCGAAGTAGTAGCGGATGTAGCGTTCGTCGGGAGGCGGGAAGTTCATGGGAGAAATTTTTTTAAGGGCGCTTGCGGCGGGGCGGCTTGGGCGCGGGCTTGGCGGGGGGCTTGGCTTGGGCGCGCGCGCCGCGCTTTTTCGGGGAAAAGTCGCCCGATTTCAAGGAGGCGATTTGGTCGCGCAAGACGGCGGCCTTTTCAAATTCCAACGCCTCGGCGGCTTCGAGCATTTCGGCCTCCAACTCGGCGATGACTTCCGCCACCTCCGTGTCGCCGTCGGCTTGGCGCAGGGACACCGGGTCGGGCGCGGGCAGGTCTTCGTGCAGGCTCGCCTGCTCGGTGCGGCGGATGCCGGTGGGGGTGATGTTGTGCGCGGCGTTGTAGGCCAGTTGCTTTTCGCGGCGCTTTTGCGTGACGGCAATGGCGCGGGTCAACGAGCCCGTCATCACGTCGGCATAGAGCAGCACGCGGCCCTTTTCGTGGCGCGCGGCGCGCCCGGCGGTTTGGATAAGGCTCGTCTCGCTGCGCAAAAAGCCCTCCTTGTCGGCGTCGAGAATGCCCACCAGCGCCACTTCCGGCAAGTCGAGGCCCTCGCGCAGCAAGTTGACGCCCACCAGCACGTCAAACGTGCCCTTGCGCAGGCGGCGCAAAATCTCCACGCGCTCGATGGCGTCGATGTCGGAGTGCAGGTATTCCACGCGGATGTCGGACTCGCGCAGAAAATCCGCGAGGTCCTCGCTCATGCGCTTGGTCAGGGTCGTCACCAGCACGCGCTCGTTCTGCGCGACGGCCTTTTTGATCTCGCCCAACAGGTCCTCCACTTGGCCTTGAATGGGGCGGATTTCCAGCACCGGGTCGATGAGCCCCGTGGGGCGTATCACCTGCTCGGCCACCACGGACGAAAGCTCCAGCTCGGCGGGCGCGGGGGTCGCGGACACGAAAATGGTCTGGCCCGTCAATTCGCGGAACTCCTCGGCGGTCAGGGGCCGGTTGTCGAGCGCGGAGGGCAGGCGAAACCCGTATTCGACCAGGCGCTCCTTGCGCGAGCGGTCGCCCCGGTACATGGCCCCGATTTGGGGCAGGGTCACGTGGCTTTCGTCAAGAAAGAAGAGGGCGTCCTTGGGGAAGAAATCGACGAGGCACCACGGGCGATGCCCCAGCCCGCGCCCGCTCAGGTAGGCGGAGTAGTTTTCGATGCCGCTGCACACCCCCATTTCGTTGAGCAGTTCCAAGTCGTACTCGGTGCGCATGCGGATGCGCTGGGCCTCCACCAGCTTGTTGTTCGCCTCGAAAAAACGGACGCGCTCCTCCAGCTCCCCGCGAATCTGCCCGAGGGCCGCCTCTATCTTGTGGCGCGGGGTCACGTATTGGTTTGCCGGATACAAATCGAATCGCTCCAAGGGCGCGCCGAGCCGGTTCGTCAGCGGGTCGAGCGGGCGCACCGACTCGATGACGTCGCCGAAAAACTCAACCCGCAGGGCGCTCTCCATGTAGGCCGGGTAGATGTCCACGATGTCCCCGCGCACGCGAAATTTTCCCCGGTCAAGCGACACGTCGTTGCGCTCGTAGATGCACTCGACGAGGCGCTCCAAGAGCTTGTCGCGGGAGATGACAAGCCCCGGCTGCAGGGTGATGCGCAGGTCGTGAAAGTCCTCCGGCGAGCCCAACCCGTAAATGCACGACACGCTCGCCACCACGATGACGTCGCGGCGGCTGACCAGCGCGCTCGTGGCCGCAATGCGCAGGCGCTCGATTTCCGCGTTGATGGAGGAGTCCTTTTCAATGTAGGTGTCCGTCTGCGGCACGTAGGCTTCCGGCTGATAGTAGTCGTAGTAGCTGACGAAGTACTCCACCGCGTTGTGCGGGAAAAAGTTTTTAAACTCCGAGTAAAGCTGGGCCGCGAGGGTCTTGTTGTGCGAAATGATCAGGGCGGGGCGATTGAGCCGGGCGATGACGTTGGCCATCGTGAAGGTCTTGCCCGAGCCCGTCACGCCTTCGAGCGTCTGGTAGCGGTTGCCCGCGCGCAGCGAGCGCACGAGGGCGTCGATGGCCGTCGGTTGGTCGCCGCAGGGCGGGAAGGGATTGACGAGCTCGAAGTTCATGCGCGCAACAGCGCTTCCACCGCTTCAAACGACAGGTCGGTGAGCCGCCGGACGGCGAGGTCTGCCTTGCCCCGCAGGGATTCCAAGGGATGCGTGGTGGCCACCCCGATCGCCTTCATGCCCCCCGCGCGCGCGGCCTCCAGCCCCGCAAACGAATCCTCCAGCACGGCGCAATGCGCGGGCAGGCGGTCGATGCGGGCCGCCGCCTTCACAAAGACTTCGGGATGGGGCTTGCCGTGCGTGACGTCCTCGGCGGACACGATGTCGGCAAAATAGGCGTGCAAGTCGAGCGCGTCCATGCAGGTGAGAATGTTGGCGCGGTCGGTGGAAGAACCCACGACCGCCAGCACGCCCCGCGTCTTCAGCGAGTGCAGCAGCGCGCGCACCCCGGGCAGGGCCACGGGCGGCTTTTCCTTTAAAATTTCGCGGTAGAGGTATTCCTTTTGCAGGCTGAGGCGGCGGATCTCGGCGGGTTCGTGCGCCCACCCGAGGATCTCGGGAATGATGACGGTGTTCTTGCGCCCAAATCCCCTTTTGAAATGGTCGGGCGGCAGCACGCGCTTTTCCGCGCGCGCCAGACGCTCCCAGCTTTCCTCGTGCGCCGCCGAGGAATCGACGACCACGCCGTCCCAGTCAAAAATGATGCCGATGTCCATACGCAAAACGATCCCCCGCCCGATAGGGTGTGTCTTCAAATTCAAACACTTCATCCGTTCGGTCGGATTTTTGTCTATTTTGGGTGTCCTCGCTTTGACGATGCGCTGCATCGCCTCAGCTCGAAGCCCCCAAAAATAGCCTAAAAACCGCCTTTCACGGTCTTGGTTTCAATTTGAAGACACACCCTAGGGCGTGTCTTCAAATTCCTCAGGTCGCCCGCTTGACTGGATTTTGGCCCCTTTTTCGTGTCCTCGCCTCGCCGATGCGCTGCATCGACTCGGCTCGAAACCCGAGAAATTGGCTCAAAATCAGCCTGCGCGGACGCGTTCCGGAATTTGAAGACACACCCT